>Ga0208826_1003285_pt1 | contig 11169 bp, 7 predicted proteins | sample AD_UKC115_MetaG_FD_184451 | JGI IMG/M metagenome (GOLD analysis project Ga0208826, IMG submission 184451) | Active sludge microbial communities of municipal wastewater-treating anaerobic digesters from Hong Kong - AD_UKC115_MetaG (SPAdes)... | ecosystem: Engineered > Bioreactor > Anaerobic >... | reverse complement strand
TAACAGGCGTTTGGCGGCAATGGCGGGTGACGTGGTTAATTGAACATTCTACCTCGCATCAACTTTTGTGGTGTATTGACAGTTTTGTGCTCCGAAATCCGCCACTGCGCCAAGCGCCAAAACGTTGTGCGTCATGCTATCTGACTTGCGGAGAAATGGTTAATTAATTAAAAAATAAAATGCGGAACAAGCAAAACAAAAAATACCTTTGGTTTATTGTTGGAATTACAATTCTAAATGCAATTGGAATGACAATCGTACTCCCACTCTTTCCATTTCTATTGGAAAAATATGTTTCAAAAAATCAAATTGCTACAACAATGAGTGCACTTGTTGCAGTTTTTGCGATTTGTCAATTTTTTGCTTCACCCGTCTTTGGGGAATTAAGTGACCGATTTGGACGAAAACCAATTCTACTTATAAGCCTTTTAGGGTCTGCAGTGGGCTATTTATTACTTGGTATTGGAGGGGCACTTTGGGTTCTCTTTTTGGGTAGAATTATTGACGGACTTACCGCAGGAAATATAAGTGCATTATTTGCATACATTACCGACAGAACTGAACCAGATGAACGAGGAAAATGGTTTGGTTATTTAGGTGGTGCAATAGGAATTGGGTACATGATTGGTCCTGTAATTGGTGGTATCCTCGGAACAATTTCCATAACACTACCTTTTTATGTTACTGCTGCTATTACATCTGTTTCTATTATTTGTATTTTTCTTTTTGTTCCTGAATCACTTTCAGTTGAAAAACGAAGCAAAGAAATTTCATTAAAAAGCTTAAATACTTTCTTGCATTTTAAGGAAATATTTTCAGTTAAACAAGCAAAAGATTTAATAATAATGGGAGGGTTTTTCTATATTGGATTAGGCATCTGGCAGTTTAATGCAAGTATCTTTTTAAAAGATGTTTTTATGTGGGGTCCCTCATTTATAGGTGGCGTTTTTGTATTGGTTGGTATTTGTGATATATTATCTAGAGTAATTATTTTACCGCAAATGCTTAAAAGATGGAACGAGCAAAAGGTTGGAATTATTGGTTTGTTAGGACTTGTTTTGGGACTTGGTTTGTTATTTGTGAGTGCATTTATTTCTTCAGCATTATTTATTATTGCTGCCGTTGCGTGTATTGTGTTGGGAGAAGGATTATTTGACCCTTCCTACAACGTAAGGCTTTCTAAATCTGTTGATGAAAGTAAACAAGGATTACTTCAGGGAACTAACCAAAGTCTACAGGCTTTATACCACGTAATAGTTCCAATTGGAGCTGCCTTTATTTATTCTTATAGTCACGGAGCTGTTTTTGGAATTGCGACATTACTAATGATTGTCGGTCTTTTGCTGTTCATTAAATTACAGGAATAATATTTATTCAAATTTGCGAAAAAAGCACGAACGCACAACATTAGGTTTGGCATTATTGGGGCTTGACGAATATTGCTTCAACATTTGTTCTTTATTGTGCTTCAGTTTGGGCTTGACGTTATAAATTTGGCTTATGAATAAAACATCAGCAATATTGCAATTATTGGGCTTCGGTTATGGGCAGACGGAATTCTAATTCCCCAACAAACGCCAAGCCTTTTTCGTTGGTGGCAATGCTAACGGACGACAGTGCTAACTTCAACAGTTGGACAAAAAACGACCGCAGACACATTCGCTACCGTAAATCGGACAGCGGATGCAAAAACAAGCGGCACTAAACAAAATCAAATCGTTGGTGCAACGGTTTGACGAACAAAAAGAATTTTACAGACGAGCAGACTACAACGAAACGCAGACAAGGCGGGATTTCATTGACCCGTTTTGGAAAGCATTGGGTTGGGACATTGACAACGAAAACGGTTACGCAGAAAGTTATCGTGAAGTAATTCACGAAGACCGTGTAAAAGTTGGCGGTGCGACAAAAGCACCCGACTATTCATTTAGACTTGTTGGCGGAAAACGACTTTTCTTTTTGGAAGCCAAAAAGCCAAGCGTTGCAATCAAAGACGACATTCAACCTGCATACCAAGTTAGGCGTTACGGTTGGAGTGCAAAAATGCCGATTTCTGTAATTACCGACTTTGAAGAATTTGCAATATACGATTGCTCAAACAAACCTAAACCAACAGACAAAGCAAGTAATGGACGAATAAAATATCTGACTTACGACAACTATCTTTCGGAGTTTGATTTTATTTGGGATACATTTTCAAAAGAGAAAGTTCTCAAAGGCAGTTTTGACAAATACATCACAAGCGACAAAAACAAAAAAGGAACGACCACCGTTGATAACGAGTTTTTGCAATCGCTTGACAAATGGCGTGTAGAACTTGCATTAAACATTGCGTTACGCAACAAAGACATTGACGAAGATGAATTGAATTTTGTTGTTCAACACACCATTGACAGAATTATTTTTCTTCGCATTGCAGAGGACAGAAGTGCCGAACCTTATGGCGAATTGCAAAATTCGTTTAGGTCGGGCGACTATTATCAAAATTTGCTTCGCAACTTTCATATTGCCGACCAAAAATACAATTCGGGGCTTTTTGATTTTCGCAAAGACAAAACCAGCACCCGAATTTCCATTGATAACAAAGTTATCAAAAGCATAATTTCCGAACTCTACTATCCTGTTTGTCCTTATGAATTTTCGGTTTTATCAGTAGAGATTTTAGGAAGTGCTTATGAGCAATTTTTAGGAAAACAAATTAGGCTTTCCAAAAACGGGAAAGCACAAATTGAAGAAAAACCCGAAGTCCGCAAGGCAGGGGGCGTTTATTACACACCGCAATACATCGTTGATTACATTGTAAAAAACACAATCGGAAAACTCATTGACAATAAAACACCAAAAGAAGTAAGCAAAATTAAAATTGCTGACCCTGCCTGCGGCAGTGGCAGTTTTTTGATTGGTGCTTACCAATTTTTGCTGACTTGGCATAAAGATTTTTACACGCAAAATGGTAAACAATCAAAAGGCAATAAGAACAACCCTTTGACACCAACAGGCGAACTTACCACAGCCGAGAAAAAACGCATTTTATTGAACAACATATACGGAGTTGATTTGGACAGCAACGCAGTTGAAGTAACAAAACTTTCTTTGTTGCTCAAATGTATGGAGGGCGAAACAAAAGAAACGATTGAAGCACAAACAAAACTCTTTCACGATAGAATTTTACCAACGCTTGACAACAATATTAAAAGCGGAAATAGCTTAATTGACTTGGATTATTACGATAATGAATTGGATTTTGGCGAAGAAAGAAAGGTAAAACCTTTCTCTTGGCAAAAAGCGTTTCCCGAAGTTTTTCAGCAAGGTGGTTTTGATTGTATAATCGGAAATCCGCCTTATGTAAAGGAATACACAAGTCGGGAAACTTTTGAGCAAATCCGAAAATCACATCTTGCAAAATACTATCAAGGGAAAATGGACTTATGGTATTTTTTCGTTTGCTATGGCATTGACATTTTGAAACCAAACGGATTGTTGGGTTTCATCGTTCCGAATAATTGGGTAACAAATGCAGGTGCAAGCATTTTACGAAACAAGGTTTTAACCGACAGCACCATTAAAAACATTGTGGACTTTGGTGCATATATGGTTTTTGACAGTGCGAGTATTCAAACAATGGTTGTGATTTTAGAAAACCGAAAACAAAAATCATATTCGTTTGATTACCGAAAATTGGAAGCACAAAAACCAAACATTCAATTAGCTCAAACGCTTTTGGCAAGCGAAGTTGAACAAGGTTTGAAATACATTGAGCCACTTGTAAAACCAAGCGAACTCACGGACAAATTTTTAGTTTTTGGCGATAACGAAACTGAAAGTTTACTCAATAAAATTCAAGCGAAACAAAACTTCGTTTTAGATGAAAAAAAGGAAATAGCACAAGGTATTGTTCCAAATCCAGATGTTGTAAATGCGAGAAACATTGAAAAAATTCCGAACAAACGAATAGAAAGTGAAAACATAAAAGTTGGAAACGGTGTATTTATCGTAGATAAAGGAACTTTCAAAAAATTATCTACCACAGAAAATAAATACATTAAACCTGTTTATGAACCATATTTGATAGACAAATATTCCGTTGCTGAATACGACAAAGAAATAATTTACATCACAAAGAAAAATTATAAAAACGATTGCCCGACACTTATTAACCATCTTTCAAAATTCAAAGAAATAATGAACGAAAGGCGAGAAAATTTGCAAGGAAAATTATCATTTTATCATCTGCATTGGGCAAGAGACGAATACTTTTTTGAGCAAGGTGCAAAAATTTTATCCGTTAGAAAATGCTCAAAACCAACTTTTGCATACACAGAAAATGAGGCTTATGTGATGATGTCTTTCAATGTTATCAGAAGCAAACGCATTGATTTGAAATATTTGTCTGCGTTTTTAAATTCAAAGGTCGTAGAGTTTTGGTTGCGACACAGAGGTAAAATGCAAGGAAACAATTTTCAAGTGGACAAAGAGCCAATTTTAGGTATTCCGATTTTTGATACACAAAACCAAACAGTAAAAAAACAAATCATTAATAACGTTGAACAACTTTTAGAACTCAACAAGGAATTACAACAAACAAGTTTGTCCGACAAAGCCGAGCAGCTGAAACATAGAATTGAACACACAGAAAGTAAAATCAATGAGCTGATTTACCAGCTTCACGAATTAACAAGCGAGGAAATTCAGTTGATTGAGCAACGAGAGTAATTTTTACCCTCATTTGTTAAACGAGAGTAAATTTTTCGTATTTTTGCCCTTGTATTAAAAACGAGAGTAAAACTTACACTTGAACAAAATGGGCAAATTTAATAGAGAAATACCGTATAACGACCTGCCGTTGCTACCGCCAAAGGCAGATATTGAAACGAAAGAAATACTTCGTAAAACGATTTCGGCAGGTAGAGCATTGGCTCAACTGAACGGAACTTTGTTGAACTTGCCTAATCCAACTTTGTTTTTGGACACTATTTATTTGCAGGAAGCAAAAGCGAGTTCGGAAGTTGAAAATATAATCACGACAAACGATGAACTTTACAAATCATTAGTTGCCGATAGAAAAGTAGAAAATTCAGCCACCAAAGAGGTTTTGAGTTACAAAGAGGCTCTTTGGTTGGGCTTGAAACAATTAAAGAAAAAACCGTTCATTACGACCAATCTTTGCGTAAGCATTGTTCAATGCATAAAACAAAATACGGCTTCCATTCGCAATACACCGGGCACAACGTTGAGCAATACAACAGGCGAAGTAATTTACACACCGCCAAGTGGCGAAAAGGTTATCCGTGAAAAATTGGCGAACTTGGAAAAGTTCATTAACGAAGATGAAACGATTGACCCACTTATCAAAATGGCGTTAATGCACTACCAATTTGAAGCCATTCACCCATTTTCGGACGGTAACGGAAGAACAGGAAGAATTTTATTGTTGCTGTATCTCAAACTTTCGGGATTGCTTGATACACCAGCCATTTATTTGAGTGAATACATTATTAAAAACAAAGCAGATTATTACAAAAGTTTGCGTAGTGTAACCGAAAGCAACGATTGGGAAAATTACATTTTGTATATGTTGGATATGATTGAAGAAACCTCAAACAAAGGCTTCGAGCGTTTGAATAAAATCACAACAACAATGGACAAAACGGCAAACGAGATTAAAACCAAACTACCAAAAATTTATTCCAAAGATTTGGTTGAAATTTTGTTTCGTTTACCTTACACCAAACGCCAACATTTGATTGACGAAAATATCGGAAACCCAAAAACTGTCGGTAACTACTTACAAACATTGGAAGAATACGGATTTTTGAAATCGGTAAAAGTTGGAAAAGAAAAATTGTATTTGAATGACCGATTATTGAAGATTTTAGAGGAAAAATAAATTATGGAGTTAAATTCTGAAAGAGAAATAAACGTAAGTGATACCAGTGAATACAAACAATTCTCAATAGAATTGGATTATTATATTGATTTCTTTCAATCCCTATCCGAATTATTCTTTTACAATGGTCGTCTTGTTTCATTTATGGTGGGCAACAGAAGCTATATTTTAGATACAAGTTTAATTGATAGTTCCGTCCAAACATTAAAGAGCATAAAATTGTGCTGTTCAATAGGAAGTTTTTCTGATGCAAACACACTTGTAAGAAAATTAAGAGATGATTTAGTGCTTTATGTATTTATCCTTAACATAATTAACAACAGAAAACCTTTTATTGAAGAAGATTTGGAAAAAATTAGTTTTGAGAACGCAGAGAAATTTAGCGAAGCATTTTTAAATGTTCGCTTAAATAGTGTTTTAACGGAAGATGAACAAGCCGTTGAAGCTTGGCTAAATAATACTGTTAGCGAGTTAGCACGCCCAATTAAAAAGAAATTGGAATTTGGAAATTATATGACAGTTCTAAAACAAAATAACAATATCAGCCAAATTCTAACAGATTATAAATTACAAGACTATTGGGAAAAACTGAGAGTTAGACTTAATAATTATGTTCACAACAACGGTAAACACTTTACACTTCAAAACTTTATTTTACACAACGACAAGACCGTCAAAATTCATTTAGAAAACATTAATATTTGGACATCATACATTTCTTCTTTTTTTCTTGTTCTACTTTTAATGGTGGAATCATCATTGATTTCTTCTACTGATTTAATTGACCATTTGGATTGTAACATAAAACCACCTGACGATTGTCAGTATTTTGTTGCACCTTTTGTTCAGGAATTTATAGATAAAAAAGTTTCACAACTTCACCCCGAACTAAAGCAATACCTAATAGACAATAACATTAACGGAATGAAAATTGAATAGAAAAGCACAGCCACCAACAAGGGTTTGGCGTAATGGCGGGCGAAGTGCTTCGTATGAACATTTGTGCTAAATTTGAACTTTGGTGCTTCGTATCAACGGCAGTGCTATAAAGCCGCCACTACGCCAAGCCCCGAACCGTTATGGGCAACCCCACGACCGAACAAACCTGATATTCGAGTTTAAAACACAATGAAACAGAATCAGCCGAAAATAATAAAAGTAAGAGAGTTGCTTACAAATGACTCTCTACAAATTCCAAGTTACCAACGTCCTTACAAATGGACTACAAAAAATGTCAATCAACTTATTGACGACATTATAGTACACAAAGAAAAATCAGAATACCGTTTGGGGACGCTTGTAGTTCACAATCACGACAATATTTCTGACATTGTTGACGGACAACAACGAACAATTACATTGACGTTAATTGCATACGCAATAACTCAAAAACAAAACAAGACAACAGAAGAAGAAAAAGCCTTAAAAAGTTTCGACCCAAAACTTTTGAATTTATCTTTTGCAAATGACATCTCAAAATCAAACATCCAAAACAACTATAAACAAATCGAAAGACGAATTGCTGATTTTGACGAAAAGTCAATATGGTTCTTCTTGGAAAAGTGCACATTGGTAGAAGTTGTTTTGAATGATATTTCAGAAGCATTCCAGTTTTTTGATTCCCAAAATTCAAGAGGTAAAGACCTTGAGCCACACGACTTGTTAAAGGCATTTCACTTGAGAGAAATGAATAATTTTTCTACGGAAGAAGAACGCAAAAAGACTGTTGAAAAGTGGGAAAGTTTGGACACAGCAAAACTTTCAAAATTATTTTCACAATATTTATTCAGAATTAGAAATTGGAGCAAGGGACATTCAGCCCGATATTTTTCAAAAAATGAAGTTGATGTTTTCAAAGGCGTAAGTCCCGACATTGAAGAAAATTATCCTTTTGCTGCAATGCTTCGCATTGCACATTTTTATGTTGAGGAATACAATAGTTCATTTCACAGAAGCATAGACAAACGAGAAATGACTTTCCCTTTTCAAATTGATGAAACTATCATAAACGGAAAGCGATTTTTTGAAATGATAGAACATTATCAAGTTATGATTGATAATGTGAAGTCGAAAGAAATGAGCGAAAAACATCCAATATTAAATACAATCAAAACCTATGATGGTAGTTTTCGCACAGGCGACAAATATATTCGCAACTTGTTTAATTGCGGTTTAATTTATTATATAGACAAATTCGGGGACAAAGATTTATCAAAAGCCATTGATAAAATTTTTGTTTGGGCATATACATTGCGGTTGAAGTTACAAGCGGTTGGACTTGATTCGGTTGATAATTATGCTCTCAACCAAGGACATTCTCAAATACAGCTATTTAAAAAAATCAAGGAAACGATTAAACCTAATGATATATTAAACTTACGACTTGAAACTTTAAAAGAAAACAAATCAAGCAAAACAGAACTAATTGTTGAACAATTCAAGCGTTTGAAATATTATGAGCGATAAACAACCGAAATATTACAGTATAAAAACATTATTGGGTTCAGATAATTATGTAATTCCAATTTACCAAAGAAATTACGAATGGGGAGAACCTCAAATAACTCAACTCATTCAGGACATTGTAGATTACATTCTTAAAAGTAAAGTATCGGAGAATAAACCCAAATACTACATTGGTTCTTTGATTGCTTACGAAAGAAAATTAGAGGGGAGCGTAAACTACGAAACCATAGACGGACAACAACGCTTAACAACTTTAACCATATTGTTGAATGTAATCAAAAATGAATATTCAACAATTGATTTATCTTGGTATAAAAAACTCAATCTGTCTTTTGACAGCCGTAAAGTTGCGTCAAACACGCTTTCATATCTTTTTAACGATGAAAGCTTAGACAATAAAGAATGTAATGTTGCTATTCAACAAGGTTACAATGATGCAAAAAAGTCATTAGCAAAAATATTAGCTGACAATAAATTGTCTATTGATGAATTTTGCAAATACTTTTTTGAAAAGGTTACAATCTTGCGTGTTTTAGTTCCAGAAGACACAGACTTGAATCATTATTTTGAAATAATGAATAGTCGTGGCGAGCAATTAGAAAAACACGAAATTTTAAAAGCAAAAATGCTTGAAATTTTGGAAGATGATAATTTGAAATATGCTTTCAACTTAATTTGGGAAGCAACTTCAAATATGGAAAAGTATGTTCAATACGGCTTTTCAGTTGTTCAAAGAGATGAACTATTTGGTAAAAATAATTGGAACAACTTAGTTAGCAAAGATGATGTTTATCTGAAATTACAAATTCCTACAGCTAATCAAACTACGGTAGAAACTTTGACAATAAGCCAACTTCTTGAAAAAACAACCAAACCAATTTCTGAAAGTTCAAGCACTACGGACGAAAGCCCCGATAGATTTAATACAATTATCAATTTTGCCAATTTCCTACTTCATATTTTAAGAATACAAACAAAATCCGATGTTCCATTAGACGACAAGCGACTATTGGAATTGTTTGAGCCGTTTTTGAAAAATGAGGATAAAAAAGATTTTGTAAAACAATTCGGTTACAGTTTATTGAAAAGCAAATTCTATTTTGATAAGTATGTTATAAAAAGAGAGTTTGCAAAAGGCACAGACCATTGGAGTTTAAAACGACTGAAATGGTATGACGGAAACAAAGTAAGTTATGTAAATACTTTTGACGCAGACAATGCAGAAACTAATGATGGCACAAACAGAGAAATTCTAATGTTGCTTTCAATGTTTCACGTTTCAAATCCGACTTTAGTTTACAAACATTGGTTAAACGCTTCGTTGAAATTTGTTGTAGAATATTCGGGAACTAATTTGGCAAACGATTACAAAACATATCTTGAAAATCTTGCAAAAGCATTTTTGAACGACAGATATTTAACGAATAACCAAAAAGATTTTTTTGAAATAATCTATACCAACAAAGGAGAACAGAAAAATTCTGCAACAGACATTGACACAAACAAACTCAATCAAGGGACAGCCGTAGAAAATTTTATTTTCAACTATCTTGATTATTTGTTGTGGCAAGATTACAGAGCCGACAAAAACTATTTCAAAATCAAAAACGAACAACAAACATTTACAGATAATCGAGTAAAAGACTTTGAATATACATTTAGAAGTTCAGTTGAACATTATTATCCTCAACACCCTATTGATGAAAACTTAATTCTACAAGGACAAGATGCTGTTTGGTTGGACAACTTCGGAAATTTATGTCTGATTAGTGGTAGTAAAAATTCTCGTTTGAGTAATTTTATGCCAACAGCAAAAAAAGATTATTATACAGGAAGTGTAACAATCGACAGCATAAAACAACGTATTATGATGGAATATGAGCATTGGGACACAAACGGCTCAAACAATCATAATGAAATAAAAGAACACAACGAAAAAATGACTGAATTACTAACAAGATAAACGGGGCAGCCCATAACATGGTATTGCCAAAAGCGTGGCTGAACGGCTTCGATTGGACATTTGTGTAAGGTTCAACATTCGTTCTTCGATTGAACTTTTGTGCTAAAAATCCCCGCCTTCGGCAATACCCAAAACGTTATAAGCCATTTTAATGAAGTTTCTTCTATTATTCATCTGCCTGTTGACATTATCTTGTAACATTAGACAGATAGATAAAATTGAAAAGTCAAAAATTTATTCAGACACATCAACCTTGTTTTATAAAACAAAGCCTTTTTTTGTTTTTAAAGAACGTTTCGACAAGTTAAGCTCAAGACCACATTTTTTTCTCGACACAGCAAATACACTGGGAAACGGTTTTACATACATTACTCTTGACACTTTTTTCAATGCTCGACAAAGCACAGGCACAATGATTGGGACACTTGTTATTGAAACAAATCACCTTCGACAAATTGAACGAGTTCGTGGATATTGGGCTATCAGTGTTCCAATAAATGACAAGTCTAGACAAGAAGCAATTGACACAATAAAAAGAAAGTTTTTCCCAAACATGACAGAACGCTTTCTGTTAGCAGAAGCTGACTCTATCAGGCATAATAGTTTTGTTGAAGAGTTTAAATTATATCCATCACCAGACAGTGGAGACGTAAAACATGGCTATGTTCCTCATTGGACATTTAGTTATGACGCTAGACCGTTAAAAAACGGCTTATAACATTGCATTTGTGTTATGTCGGCGGACAGATAACGCTATTTCAACTTCACCTATCCATCATCTGTGGTTATCAGCTCGACGTTAGAAATTGAGCAACAGAATTAACAATGAACTTTAGTATTTTTAATCAGCATT
>Ga0208826_1003275_pt1 | contig 11197 bp, 21 predicted proteins | sample AD_UKC115_MetaG_FD_184451 | JGI IMG/M metagenome (GOLD analysis project Ga0208826, IMG submission 184451) | Active sludge microbial communities of municipal wastewater-treating anaerobic digesters from Hong Kong - AD_UKC115_MetaG (SPAdes)... | ecosystem: Engineered > Bioreactor > Anaerobic >... | reverse complement strand
CCTTTTTTCAAAAACGAATATTTCATTTTTTCAAAAAACGGCGTTTTAAGACTACACACTTGACATATTTTTAAATATATTTGTTATAATATTAGTGCGGAAAGAAATTTGAATGAAAGGAGAGTATAAAAATGTTTAAAATAGAATTAAATCAATTTGAAAAATTAATAAATGTTGCTTTAAAATGGAAAAGCAGTATTATACAATTACAACAGCAAGATAATAGAGTTATAATATCTGATTTTCAAGAATTTATTATACTACCTATGCAGACTTCAGGAGAAAATTTTACATTATTAATTAATGATGAATTAACATCTATAATTTCATTTTTTAAAAAGTTAAAAGTTAAATATATAGATGTTTATAAAGATAAAATTATTTCCGAAACTTATAAATATGATCACAATTTAATGTACGAGTTTGAATTGTTACCTTATCAGTTTAAAGGAAATTATATAAAGTTAGGGGGAATGGGAATAATTGATCAAATGATTGAATTATTACCTTTTGTAAGTAAAGATATATCACGATATATATTAAATGGTGTAGCGATTAATGACGGGGGTATAGTAGCAACAGACGGTAAAAGATTAGCAAGATTTAATTTTGCTGATAATAGAGTAAATTTTGTATTACCTGATAAATCTATTATTAATATTAATAAGTTATTTAGTAAGTGTGAAATTTCTGTTGATGAGAAACAATGTATATTATGTGCTAAAAATGATAATATTATATATTATACAAAAACAATTGAAGGTAATTTTCCTTCATGGAAATTAGTAATACCTAAGAAAATTAAATTTATTTATGAATTTAATGGAAAAGATGTTTTTGATAAAATTAATTTATTAAAATTAAAATGTAAGAAAAATGAACTCAGATCACTTGTATTTAATTTTAAAAATAATATATTAAGTATAACAAATAGTGTAGGAATATCATTTATTGTAAATGTTAAGCAAATGACTAATTTAGGTAACATTAATTTTACTGTAAATCAGAATTATTTTGATTTTTTAAAAGATAAAAAGCAAGTAATAATTAAAATAATTGATTCTAAAAATCCTATTATTTGTGATGATTCAAATATGCTTGTTGTTGTTATGCCTATGCGTTCTAATTAATATTTAAAGGATAAAACATAATGAAAAAAATAATTGCTAAATTTGTATTAATGATGATGTTAACTATAATTATCATAGAATTAGGATATATAGTTCATGCAATATATCAGAAAAATATAATAGAAGTATCAGAATCGGGAACGATATACAGGGATAAGGGGAATTACATAGAGGGACAATATACAGACGGCGAAAAATTTTATATTGGAAAAGGAAACTAAAAAATGAAATATATTAAGGAGATAAAAAGTGAGTAAACTATCAGCAGAAATAATATATTGTAAATCAAGTGCTTTAGATAATAATTATTATGAAATATTATTAATTGATTTTGTAACAATGAGAGTATTAATAGATTCGGGTAAAATTTCAACGGATAATAAAAAGATAATATTATCTATTGAAGAATCAAGTATTACAGATTTACAAACAGTTCCGCGACTTAAAAAAGAAACAAATAATTTATCAGTTATTAATTAGGAGAAAAAATTATGATAAGTTTTATAAAGTATATAATGTATTTATTTTCATTAAAAATATTTCATTATCAGGGTTTAATTTTAAAAAAGATATTTACTATAGAATTTAACAAATATGAAAAATGCAGTTATTGTTATTTCGGCGGAAAAAATAGACAATGTCCGATAGATAAAAAAGGAAAATTAATATGTAGTAAGAATATATATTTTATAAAATTAAATAAGATTAGACGTGGTATAGGAAGTTCAAAGTTTATGATTCTTAGTAAATGTCAAAATAAGTCAAATTTAAGAAGATTAAAAAATGAAGAAGATAGGAGAATAAATGAGCGTTAAAAATATATATTCACATAATAGTAATTTAAAAGATGAGCAATTATCCCCTGCTTATATTGTTTTGCCTTTAATAGATATTATTGAAAAATATCATAAGGATAAAATAATATGGTGTCCGTTTGATACAGAATTATCAGAATATGTAAAAATATTTAAAAAGAAAAGATTTAATGTTATATATTCGCATATAAATGAGGGTAAAGATTTTTATTTATATCAACCTAAGAAATGGGATATTTTAATTTCTAATCCGCCTTTTAGCAATAAGGCAGTTATGACAAAAAGAGTTTTATCTTTTAATAAACCATTTGCTATTTTATTACCTGCAATATGGATTAATGATTCTGCTCCGTTAAGATTGTGGGGAGATAAAGATTTGCAATTATTATTATTTGATAAAAGAGCATCTTTTAAAGGTAATAATGATAAATTAGTGCCTTTTAGTAGTATATATTATTGTTGGAATTTTTTACCTAAGCAGATAATGTTTAAAAAATTAGATAAAAGTTTAATAAGTAGTGATAATTTGAATTTATAATAGGAGAAAAACAAATGAATTTCAAATGTAAAAATTGCGGTGCATGTTGCGGAGTAGTTCCATTTTCAGCGGGAGAATACGAAAAAATAAAAGAGAAAGCAAAAGAATTAAATATAGAATTTATAGGCGTATTACAGGAGATACCTTTTGAATTACCAAATGGTAAAAATGTAAGTATGAAAAAGTTATTATACTTTGAAAAAAAACAGTATGATATAATAATTACAAAAAATGGAAATTTAAAAAATTTGACAGATTTAAAAAAGATAGATGACAAAGAGTTATTATGTTGCTTTAGAAAAGACGGAAAATGTATGATATATGATCAAAGACCTTATGTATGCAGGAAGTTTGGAACGTGCGGTAATGAAAATTTATTTTTAAGGTGTCCTCACACAAATATTATATTAAAATTACAATGGAAAATTAAGGCTATGTATGATATAATATTTTCAAGAAAAAAGCAGTAAGGAGGATATGTGAAATGGAAAATATAGCAGTTGTATTAAATCAGTACATGAAAGAATCGACGAGCAAATTACAAGTATTATTTATGAATTTTGTATTTAATGAGATAAAAGCGTGGCAGATAAACAGATACATAACATCTTATAATATATTAGATGTTAAATTAATAGAAAATGAATTAAAAAAGTATTCATCAAGACATTTAGAACAGATATATGACAGGTATAGTTCGGGAATATCTATAATTCTTGCCGAAGATTTGTCAAATGAATATTATATTTTAAGAAACAGAAATTTTGACGAAAAAGATTTTAATTTTAAGACTGTAAACAATAAAGTTTTGGCTGTAAAATTAGCTTTTGTACATGTAGTCAGGGACATGAACTTTTATTTACACATGTATAAAAGAAGATATATGAGGTAAAAAATGAACTCATTTAACAAATTAATAAAATATATAAAAGTTCGTTTAGGCGACATAAGTTTAAATGAAGCTATAAATATCGGTATAGAAAACACTTCAGGATATAGATTTAAAGATCAGACTTTTTCATTTTTTAAAAAATTTAAAAAAGAGATAATAAATGCGCTTGAAGAATTTTCAATAAATTCAAATGAAGATATTATAGATATATTATCTTCTATATATAAACTTAAAAAATTTTCTAAATCAGATATTTCAAAAGTATTATATGGGAATGAGTTTAACAAAGATATAATACATGAAATAGTAATTTTTACAGTTGAAACAACGATAATAAATATTTTAAATAAAGGAGAATAATTTATGAAACAATTATTAAAGAAATTACAAAAAGCAATAGATAAAGTATTAGTATATGATAATCAAGAGGATAAATTAGAAATATATAAAAATATAAATGAAACAGGAATGGAGGCAGGATATTCTAATTTTATTTATTATAAAAATACTTGCACTTTTTATGATAATAATAGAAAGGATATAGTAAAATTTTTAGAATTAATTGCAAAAGAATATGATCAAGATTTAATAGAAATGTTACATTCTTCTAAATATTTTAAAGATTATACATTATCAGAATTAGGAAAGGTTTTATATTCAGATATTCCTGAAAAAGAAGAAAATAATGTTATTTTAGGTATAAAGAATTATTTAACATGGGCGACTGTAGAATTAGTTATTGATAAAATTTTAAATAAGGAATAATTATGAAGATAGTTTATGCCTGCGACGAAAATTTTATAAAATATCTTTCAATATCTGCGCAAACTGTATTATGGTATAATCCAAAAGCAGAAATAATAGTAATTACAAACGAGCCTATAAAGACAATATATAAAAATATTGTTTATGTACCGTCGAAAGAATTTACACAGCAACTAAGATATAATGAAAATGATAGGATAACGGAATTAAGTTATTATAAATTATTATTGCCTGAAATACTAAGTTCAGATGATAAAATTATTTATATTGATTGCGATACAATGATACAAAAACCTTTAGATGACATTTGGAATATGAATTGTGATTATATAAATGTAACAGAACATTATTTACCTTTCAAATATCCAAACAATAATAAGCATGCGCTTATGGGATTTATGCTTATGAATTTAAAGGCTTTGAGAGAGGATAATTTTAAAGAAAAATGTTTAAAAAATATGGACTACAAACAAGATTTTTGGTATCATGAAGAAGGACTAATTAACTTAAATTATCAAGACAAACTTACCTATATAGATAAAAAATATCATTACTGTAAAGGCAGACAGTATAACAATCCGATAAAAGAAGATGATGCTTATATACTTCACTTTCCGTCAACAACAAAACGATTTATGTTTCAAATGTTTTCAGATCAAAAAGAGCAAAGAAAAAGAAAAGGATTAATTTAATGAAATTAGTATCAATTATTTTAAGTTGTCATAATTCAAGTAGGTATTATATACATGAATTGCTTGAAGGTATATTTAATCAGACTTATACTAAATGGGAACTGTTGGTATGTGATCATGAAAGCAATATATCGACAAAAAATTGGTTTGGAAACGATAAAAGAATAAAACATTTTGGAGAGTATAATAAAAACGATCAATGGCAGTATTTAATAAATAATTCGCAAGGGGATATAATCATTCATCATCACGATGACGATATTTCATTACCGCATAGATTAGAAATTCAAGTAGAATATTTACAGAAACACGAAGAATTAAAAGCCTGTTCAGGCGGTATAATAACATGCGGAGCTATTGAAGGAACTACTGTATGTTGGACTATGAAAAATGATGAATTACAAAAGCAATTAATGTTCAGACAGCATATAATGATACCTACATTAGCGACTTTACGAGATGTAAAAATAGATTTAACAGATGATAATAATTTTGTAAAAATTGCAAAAGATTTTGAATGGACTTCAAGAAGAAATGATATTACACACGATATTATTGATTCTATTTTGCTGAAATATAGAAAGCATAGTATGAGCGAATCGTCGTTACATTTTAATCAAATAGAAAAAGATCATGCAAATATTGTTTGCAGAAATTTAAAAATAAGGTTAAATATAGATTCTCCTATAGAGTTAGGACATTTACTAAATCCGCACAAAAAAGAAATTTTAATATCAAAAATAAAATATAATATTTGTATGGATATATTTTTATCAAATAAAGATAAAATTATATCTTTTTGCGGAGAAGAGCTATACAACTTAAAATTAAATCAGATAAAAAGGAAAAAAATAGAATGGATATAGTTTATGTACTTAAATCTGAAAATTTTACAGATAACGAACTTAAATATTCTTTAAGATCATTGGAGAAATACGGTTTTAATTATAACAGAATATTTTTAATTGGCGGAAAACCAAGCAGTTTAAATTATGATAAAATTTCATATTTATATTTTCCCGATATAAGTAATGTATGTGAATTTAGCGTATATATGAAGATTGTATTTTTATGCTGTAAATCAGATGTATCTGAAAATTTTATTTTATTTAATGACGATTACTATTTATTGAAACCGATAAATTTAAGTTGTATTCCGTATTATTATAAAAGACAAGAAATATCGTTAATATATAGACATCAAAATACATTTAATGAAATGGCAATATTGACACGAAAATTTTTATTAAAACATAATAAAAATATTTTTGATTTTAAACCGCATTATCCGATCATATACAATAAATTAAAAATATTAGAGCTTACATCATTATATAAACAATCTTTCAAAATTTCGCCTTTAGGATTATCTTTAAGGGATTTATATTGCAATTGGTTTAATGTAGAAAATAAAGTATATAAAGATGATAACAAAATTATCAATTCTGATAATTTTAATTTCAATTCAATAGATGTAGATTTAATTTCAGGAAGCAACAATCCGTCAGATAAAGAAAACATGTTTTTAAACAATAAATTTTTTTGAAAAAAGTAAATTTGAGATTTAATTATTTTAAGGATTTAATTAAGAAAGGTACAGCAATTAACAGTAATACAGGCAATATTCCTGTTTTTGAATATATATCACTCCCCACAGTAGCAATATAATTTATAACTTTTTTATATTTTTCAGCTGTAGTTCCTGAATTTATGAGATTATAAATATCTGTAGATGTTTTTTCGTCAACAGCTTCAAATTTATAGTGATAAAATAAATGATAAGCTTTTATTCTGTTAACGTAAGGTTGATTAGCATAAATCCAATCACTTTGCGGAGTTCCCCAAATATTTTTTATTATTTCTGTAGTATCTTTAGCTTTGCGGGGATAACCCATATTATAAGAGGCTATTGTATCATCTATATTTTGATATTTTTTATAAAGGTTAGCAATAAATTTAACTGAATATTTTAAATTTGTATTATCGTCAAACAATCCGTCAGGCGATCCTGTATAACCTAATCCTTTAGCGGTATTATACAGGATCTGTCCTATTCCGTAAGAACTATCGTTTAAATGTTCTTCAAACCTTTTCCAATCGCTGTTAAACTGCGATTCTAAGGCAAATATAGCCATAACTAAACTTACTGGGACATTATATTTATTTGCCCAGTATTTTATTAAAGGATATTTAGAATCTTCCAGTTTAAATAAAGATTTCATAAGGGTAATTCCATTTTTGTTATAAATTTTCCTATACCTAGATATTTTATAGATTTTATCCAATTTTCAAGTATAGATTTTGTGCCTTTTACTGATTTCATAAGTTTTTTTGCTTGATTTGAATTATTATAAAAGTATTCAAGCATAAATAAAAATAAATTATGTATAATTAATTGTTTATAATAATTGAAAGATGATTTTTGTAATATATTTTCAATTATTTCACTATAAATTAAAGATGTTTTATTTTCAATTTTTTCTAAGTTAACATACATAATTATTTTTCTTCTTTTTTATTTTTATTAAATATAGATACTTTTTCAAAAATATCTACTACTATACCCCATATTCCGTCATCTTTTGTTGACGGCGTCAATTTTACGATTAATGATCCGACAGTTACAATTCCACCGATAATTTCAAATATTGACGAATAATTGTTTACAAGCCATGTTATAATTTCCATGATTTATTTCTCCTTTTTAAAATAATTTTTTTAAATTTCTTGTATTTGAGTAGCTTAAAATAAAAATTAAAAGTCCTGCTCCTAATATATAAGGTAAAAATTTAGCTGTTTTTTGTATGCTTGTTAATGTTGATTCTAAAGTATCAACAACTACTTTTACAGGCTTAAAATTATGTGTTGCCAGTAAAGTTCCGATAACTCCTAAAATTACATATCCAGCGATAACTATAGGCACTATTTGTAGTGTATCTGATTTTTTAATGAGATAAAAACTTACAATGAACTGTTTTGTATAGTTATCAAATTTAATTGTAGTTTTATAATCAGGATTATAATAGAATTTATCCATGAGTTCATTAATAATGCTGTCAAATAATGTAATATCATTTATTACAGAATCAGGAACGTCATAATATAATTTATAGATTTTTCCGTATTCTAAAGTTGTATTATTAAATTCGTTAAAAGTTATTGTTTTACTCATGTAAACTCCTTAAAAAAGTTTTACAGATACTCCGAAATTATGTTTATCTTTAAAATTTGAATTGATATTAATATACCAATCTTTTGATATATTATAGCTTAATCCGCAGAATAAATCTACATTATCATATATTAAAATTCCTGTATTAAGTAAAAGTACAGGATATATATTTTTTTGTTTATATGCATTTGAAGAAATATATACAGTATAAGGATCTGATTGATGTGTAGTTATTTCTATAGGTTTTAATTCATTTGAAGTAGGTTTTAAATATATATATTTGTCTATATATTTTGTTTCGATAATTTTTTCAATAGGTTTATTTTCAAGTTCATAAATTAATTTATTTTTTGAATTTATGAGAGAAATTTGAAAAAAGTTTATAATAATGGAAATTAATAGAAAAATATAAATATACATAATTATTTATTTCTTATATCAGATCTTATTTCTTTTAATTCATTTAAAACAAGTTCATTAGTTGTTTTTATTGCCGTCATTGATAATTTTATTTCAATTATATCGTCAGTTATTTTATTTTTATTAGTGTAGTATTCGTCTTTAAAATCAGACATTTTTAAACATTCAATAACTTCTACACGTTTTTTAAGATCTTCAATAGAGGCGGGAGCAGACAATATTTTATTTGCAATTATAGAGCCGGCAAAAAATATTGATATTATTGATATTACGAATTTAGGATTTTTAAGTATAAATTTTATTAAAATTTTTTTCATAATTTTTTAATGTTGTAAACTTGTTCCGAAAATTGAGTGTGTCGTTAAATTAAATTCAGTTGTATCAAGTGTTTGATCGCTTCCTGATATTTCTATCTGGCATATATTTTGAGAATATAAATTTTCGTCTGTTATATCCTGTTCGGGAGATACGGAACATGTAAAATCTTTTAATGCTTTATAATATTCATTTTTTGAATTATGTTTTACAATAGTATCTTTTAAAACGACAAGTCCTAAACTCCATGTAACATATACGGAAGGAGTTTTTTTATGAATTGTTCCTTCTAAATAAGAAGAAACGACGGCAAGATCATACATATAATCTGTTTCAACATTTTTAGAATTTGACGAAGCAGATCTTAAATTGCATTCTCTTATGTATATTGTTCCAAAAGGTATTCTATCGACGTTATAATCAATGATACAGGATTGAGAATTAGTCGATCCTGAAATACTTACATTTACGTCTGTACAGCAAAAATTGCAATTTTGAATAGGAATATCATTTGACAAAAATTTAATAAATGTTAATTGGATTACAGGATTATCAAAATTAATATAATTTTCTTGAAATGCTGATCTTACGAGCATAAATTGAATTACAGAATTTTCACTTTCTATAATAATTTTATTTATTATGGATTCATTATTCATTGTTACCATAAGTTCGGAAGTTTCAAAAAATACGGCTGAATCAGAAATTTTTATTAAGCTTTCGGCGTTTAATTTAATTTCTTCATGAATAAACGATAAATTAATAAATTTTATATAGCTGTTATTTATGTTGATTAAATTATTTAAAACATTATCTGTTTCAAAAGATGTATTGACGGAATGATTAATATCTATAATTAAATTTTTAATTATAAAATGTTTGTTTGAAACAGTTAAAGGAGTTCTTAAATCTTCATTAATTTCTATACAATCAATAATTATATTTTTTCCGTTATATTGTGAATCAGAAAATATATTTTGTAATTGTGCAAAAGTTTTTGGATATAATATATTTGACGATATTAAAAATTTGTTTTTAAGATAATTGAGTATCGCTCTAAGTGTTAAAAGTATCATAAATATACTCCCTGTACAACTATAGTAGCTGTAGTTATGCAAATTACAGATATTGGAATAGAAGCGCTTACAGGATTAAAAGGTAAATAGAACATTTCGCCTGCCAAAACTTCAATACCTTTAGTATAATCAGCTACAGTTGTAAAATTTCCTACATATATAGAATTGACAGTATCTTTATTTTGTATTGAAATACTTGAAAATAATTTATTTGCAGGTAAATTTAAAGGATATAAATTGTTGTTCAAATTTTGTGAATAATTTGTAATTTGATAATTATTAATTACGGAAGCAGTATTTACAGGAATATCTTTTTCATAAAAAATATTTGATCCTAAAAATAATGTTAAAGTTCCTGCTTGTGCAGGCGCTGTAACATATAATTTTTCATAACTTCCTTTAATTTTTGAACCATTTATAAAGGGGCATTTATAATTGGATTTCTGATCAAATGATATTGTGCAGTTTCCGTCAGAATTTGAAAAATTAGCAGTTAAAAAATTGCATTGATTAATAGCGTTAACTTCATGATCTATTAATCCACTGCTTAAATCTAAAGTAATTACTTTATAATCCATGTTTTATACCCCTTTATACATTTAAACTAACTGTTGTCCGATAAAGTTAAAACTTATATTGGCAGTTGCGCTTTCTAAGTTTTTTACGTCTATTATCAATTCGGAATTACCTCTTATTGCCTGATCCATTGTAAGCAGATACAATCCGCTTTTTCCTGTAGTATCATACCAGTTTGTATTTCCAAGTACTCGACAATCTACATAATTATCAAACCATAATTTGTTATCGCTTGAATTTTTTATCTGTACTGAAAAAAGTTTATCAGAAAAAAATCTTATCTGATTAAAAGTAAAATCGTTATTTGCCGAAATTTGAATTTTTCCTGAATTTTGTCCGTTTGCCGTTACAACTATATTTACAGGATATGTTATTGGTCTAGCCATATATTACCTCTTTTTTACAAATTTTACAGCGGTTACTATATTTCAAATAACCGCTGTATTTTTCTTATTTCAGGGAGAAAAAGAAATACTATGCTTTAAAGAACTTGAAGCAGATAATTTCAACTCCGAGCCTTATAGGACATGAACAAACAAATCCTTTTTCAAACAGAATTTCAGCGGTTACAGTTATTCCTTCTTCCATTAATATATAAGGAGCTATCTGTATCGGAGCTATCTTACTGTAGAAATTTGAAATATTTGAAGCGTCAAGGGCAACTCTTTCGCCTAATATTCCTATCGGAGCATAGTCTGCTACTTCCTGATTGTTAACCTTTAATACGAATCTTCCTGATTTCATGATATTGTTATAATCATAAAATCTTTCATCATCAGACGTAAAATGGTCTATTTGAACGCCTG
>Ga0208826_1003274_pt1 | contig 11202 bp, 7 predicted proteins | sample AD_UKC115_MetaG_FD_184451 | JGI IMG/M metagenome (GOLD analysis project Ga0208826, IMG submission 184451) | Active sludge microbial communities of municipal wastewater-treating anaerobic digesters from Hong Kong - AD_UKC115_MetaG (SPAdes)... | ecosystem: Engineered > Bioreactor > Anaerobic >... | reverse complement strand
TCCTCCACGCTCATCGCCTTGTCCTCACTCAGACCGGAACTGCCGGCCCGCTCACCGGCGGCATTCCAGCCGTTGCGCCGGATTTCGGTCGCGACCACACCCGGGTAGACGATGGTGACATCCACGCCCTGCGGCTGCAGCTCGGTTCGCAGCGCCTCGAAAAAGCCGGTCTGCGCGAACTTGGTGGCGCAATAGGTGGTGCGGCCCGGCACGCCCACCAGCCCGGCCAGACTGGCCACCGCGACGATCAGCCCTTTGCTCGCCTTCAGATGCGGCAGCGCAGCATGCGTTGGCCACACACTGCCCATCAGGTTGATGCGCATCAGGTTCTCGTAGACAGCGGTGTCGCTGATCTCGTCGAAGTTGGCGTGCATGGAGACGCCAGCGTTGTTTACCAGCGCGTCGATGCGCCCGAACTTTGCGACGGCCGCCGCGATCAGCGCCCGGCAGTCGGCCTCGATCGATACGTCCGTCGGCACGATCAGCGTGGTCGCGCCGAGTGCCTCACATTGACTGGCCACTGCCTGTAGCGCTTCACGTCGGCGCGCAGCAAGCACCAACTTTGGTTTTTCGCGTGCCAATTGGCGTGCCAGCTCGGCGCCAATGCCGTCAGAGGCGCCGGTAATCACGATGGTCTGGTTGGTGAATGACATGCCTGTCTCTGGTGGTTGACGGAGCGACTTCGACGGTTCAACGCTGCACTGGCGCCGCCTACGCGGTCAAGCTGAATATTTTGTGAACAACGTCAAAAGCGGCGGGAAGTTGATATATAAAACATCCATGGTCGCGTTGCACGGCGTTTCGCCTGACGCGATTTTTCTTTTTGCCGGGGGTAATCAGGATGTTTGAAAAGTTCGCGCGCGGCGCGGTGGTGGCTGGCATTTCAGTCGCCGCGCTATGGATGGGCGGCGCGGCCCATGCGGTGATGGCGCCAGAGCCAGATGCCGGTGCCAAGGGATCTGGCGCGCCCATGCGCATGCTGGATGCACGGGTCAACGCCAAGGATGCGTGGCAGCGCTCAATCGCTGCCCGCCCTGGCGCGGCGGCGGCACTGCAGGCGGCGCGCGGTAGCGCGACCAGCATCGCTGCGGCGATCGCTGACCAGCGACGCAGTACGCCGGGCCTGTCGATCAAGGTGTCCGGCGTTACCGGAGCGCCTTCGTCAATCGTCAATACCGCGGGGGCGCTGACCACCGCAGTCGCCGGCAAAGCCACGGAGAATGTCGTCCGTGACTATCTGCGTGGCCCGGCTGGCGCCATGCTTGGCTTGTCGTCCGCAGACGTTGATGATCTGCACGTGCTGGGCGACAGTGCGGGCGGCTACAGCGGCATGCGCATGTTGCGTGTCGAGCAGCGCGTCAATGGCCGGCCCGTATTCCAGAGCGAATCGCGCTTCCTGGTGGATCGTGATGGCCGCCTCAGCAAATATGTTGGCCTGATCGTGCCGCAGGCTCGCGCCATCACGCCGGCTGACCCAGTTGGCAAACTGAGCGCACCGGCGGCGGCATCGCGCCTGTTCGCCAGTCTTGGCAAGAGCATTCCCGATGCCGGCTTCGTTGCTGGCGCCACGGTGAATGATCGCGTTGAGTTGACCGCCAGCGACAGCTTCGTGGCCGGCCCGGTCAGCGCGCGTGAGGTTTACTTCCCGCTGGCTCCTGGCGTGCTGGTGCCGGCGTGGTCGCTGGTGGCATTTACCTCGGGCAAGGAGGACTGGTACTCGATTGTTGATGCGCAAACGGGTGATGTGCTCTGGCGCAAGAATATTCGTGCCTACGCATCGACGCATGAGGCGCGTTTCCGCGTGTACGTGCAGGCCGATGGCAAGACGCCGGCTGACAGTCCGGCGCCGCTGTCGCCGACCACTGCCACGCCTGGCTCCGGCTTGCAGGCCACCGGCATCGCGCCGACCATCGTCAACATGTCTGCCGTGCAGGATCTGCTCGCGAGCCCCAATGGCTGGATCGACGACTGCCCGGCCGGCGGCTGTACGGCGAACCAGACCCAGACGCTGGGCAATAACGTGCTGGCATGCCTGGACCGAACTGGCGGCGCCGACGTGAACGTTTGCGATACCGACGCGGCCAGCGTTCTTGACGGCAACGGGCGCCCCACCGGTAATCCCGACGCCAATGGCCGCAATCGCGATTTCCTTGGTACTGCGCCGCGGGACTTTCAGACCAACTTCCTGCCGCCGCCGCAGGGCGGCAATCCGGAGGCTGGACAGACGGCTACCGGCAGCGGCAACAACGGCACGCTGGCCATCGACCAGTATCGCCGCGGTGTCGTCACCCACCTGTTCTACCTGACCAACTGGTACCACGATCAGACTTTCCGTCTGGGCTTCGACGAAGCATCCGCCAACTTCCAGCAGACCAATTTCTCCGGAAACGGCGTCGGTGGAGACCGTGTGCTGGCCGACGCTCAGGATGGCGGCGGCACCAACAACGCCAACTTCGCGACGCCGCCGGATGGTCAATCAGGGCGCATGCAGATGTATCGCTTTACCGGGCCGACCATCGATCGTGACGGCAGTCTCGATGCCGAAATCGTTCTGCACGAACTGACGCACGGCCTGTCCAACCGCCTCGTGGGCAATGCGGCCGGCCTTAACTGGGATCCGGCCGGTGGCATGGGTGAGGGCTGGAGCGATTTCTATGCACTCTCGCTGCTCAACAACACCAGCACCGATGATCCAAATGGCAAGTACGCATCGGGCGCCTACGCCACCTACAAACTCGGCGGCCTGCTCGACAACTATCTTTATGGCATCCGCCGCTTCCCCTACTCGACCGACATCTCGGTCAATCCGCTGACCTGGGGTGATGTCGACGATGTCACCTACAACCAGAGCGGTGGCATCGCAGCGTCGCCACTGGGCTTCGAGCTCAATGGCGCGATGGAGGTGCACAACATCGGTGAAATCTGGGCCAATACCCTGTGGCAGATGCGCGCCAATATCATCGCCGACCCGGCGGGAGCCAACGGCGACGTACCCACGGGCAATCGCACGGCACTGCAACTGGTGACTGATGGACTGAAGGCGACGCCGATTGATCCATCGTTTACTGACGCCCGCGATGCACTGATCGACGCTGACTGCGCGACCAACGCGTGCGCCAATGAACGGTCGATCTGGCTGGCATTTTCCAAGCGCGGCTTGGGCTGGGGTGCGCGCACGCCGTACAACAAGGCGTTTGGATACCCGGCGTCATCGCACACGGCCGTTGCCGAGTCTTTCGCGATGCCCTACCTCTCGGTCAACGACGAGACCGTTGATGTTGTCGTGAATGACAGCGCGCCGGGCAACGCTGTCAATGGCGTTGTCGATCCGGGCGAAGCGGTGCGCCTGTCGGTCACGCTGTTCAATCCGTGGCGCAGGGCCTCGCAGGCAGCCAGCGCGATCACCTCGACCCTGACGACCGCGACACCAGGTGTCACCATTCATGCCGCGACATCGGCCTACCCGAATATCGCGGCTCAGGGCTCTGCCGCAAACACCACACCGTTTGTCATTTCGGTGTTGCCGTCGGTTGCAGCGGGTGCACCGCTCGACTTCACGCTGACCACAACGTCCAGCCTCGGCACCACGACGACGACTTTCCGTATGCGCGTCGGTACCCGGTCGGGAACGCTGCCCGTCGTCACCTACCAGTCCACGATTGCGCCGGCACTGGCCATTCCCGACAACCGTCCGCGTGGCGTGACCAATACGCTGACGGTTACTGATGACTACGAAATCGCTGATCTGGACTTCCGGGTTGACCAGATCACGCATACCTGGACGGGCGACGTGACCGTGATGCTGCGTTCGCCGGACGGCACCGGAACTGATCTGATCGGTTTGATCGGCGCATTGGCTGCCGATCGGGGCAACGGCGACAACATCGTGAATATGGTGATCGATGACAGCGTCGCGGCGACAGCTGCCAACGACATGGTGCAGGCAACCGCAGCTGCTGCACCGTTCACGAAAACGTGGCTACCGGTGTACAACGCGCCGTGGACCGTGCCGGGCCTGGGTGTTCCGCCGGATTCGATTGGCAGCCTGTCGCGCTTCAATGGGCGCAGCACCAAGGGCACCTGGACGACACTTGTATCTGACGGGGCTGCCGGTGACACCGGCACCATGGCCGGGTGGTCAATGCTGGTGACGCCGGTTCGCTTCGTGACAGCTGCAGTCATACCGTCGGTTGTCATGGCGGCGACCAAAACGGTCAGCGGCACCTTCCGTGTTGGTGGCACCGTTACCTACACGGTCACGCTGACCAACAGCGGCAACGGCGTTCAGGCTGACAACGCGGGCAACGAATTCACCGACACCTTGCCGTCGAGCCTGACTCTGGTCAGCGCCAGTGCGACCAGTGGAACGGCTACTACTGCTGGCAACACGGCGAACTGGAACGGCTCGCTGGCACCGCTGGGTGGCAGCGTGACGATCACCATCACCGCCACGGTGAATGCCGGTGCCCAGGGCACCACGGTCAGCAATCAGGGTACGGTGTCGTTTGATGCTGACGTCAATGGCAGCAACGAGTCGACGCTTCAGACCGATGATCCGGGTGTGGCGGGTGCGGCCAATCCGACCCAGTTTGTTGTGCAAAACGCCGCAGTGACAGCGACCAAGACGGTCGCCGGAACCTTCGCGCCGGGCTCGACTGTGACCTATACGGTGACGATCAGCAATACCGGCAGCGGTGCAACGGCGGATAACCCGGGCAATGAGTTCACCGATGTGCTGCCCGCCGGCCTGACGCTGGTCAGCGCCACCGCATCGAGCGGCACGGCAGTGGCAACCGTTGTCACCAATACCGTGACCTGGAACGGCGGCATCGCCGCTGGCGGCTCGGTCACCGTCACCATCACGGCGACTGTCACCGGCGCCGTGGGCGCGGTCATCTCCAATCAGGGGACCGTGTCTTTCGACGCCGATCTGAACGGCAGCAATGAGTCGACGGTTCAGACCGACGACCCGTCTGTTGCTGGGGCGGCGAATCCGACGACGTTCACCGTTCGTGGTGCCGTGGTGGCGGCGACCAAGACTGTCAGCAGCGGCCCCTACAAGCCGGGCTCGACCTTGACCTACACCATCACGCTGACCAATACCGGCAACGCGGCTACCACGGACAACCCGGGCAATGAAATGACCGATGTCCTGCCTTCAACGCTGGGCTTGCAAAGTGCGACTGCGACGGCTGGGATCGCAACGGCAACGGTGGCGACCAACACGGTCACCTGGAACGGTGCGATCGCGGCAGGTGGCTCGGTGACCATCACCATCCAGGCGTGGATCCTGCCGACGGCGGCCAACCTCGCGGTCTCCAATCAGGCGACGTTTGCTTATGACGCCGACCTCAATGGCACCAATGAGACCACCGGTTTGAGCGACGACCCGCGAGTGGCTGGCAGCGCGAACGCTACCGTGTTCCTCGCGGAAGCGCTACCGATGGTACCGACGGTGAACGACTCGATGCTGCTGCTGATTGCACTGGCGCTGGGCCTGTTCGGTGTCGGCACGGTGGTGCGTCAGCGTCGCGGTTAGTGAGTCGCTGATTGCCGGCGCCCACGCGGTGCCGGCCAAATAAAAAACGGGGCATTGCCCCGTTTTTTATTTTCGGCCCCGACGCTGGCGTTGCAGCCAGGCGGTGCCGGTCGGACTCAGCTGCGCCTATGACCCCCGGCTCGCGATCGCGTACAGTTGGTCTTTCAGATGCAGCCGCTGTTTCTTGAGCGTTTCCAGCGCGTCATCGCTGATCGGGGTAACCCCGGTTTCGCTCTTGGTGATCTCGGTATCCACGGCGTCGTGCTGGCCGAGCAGGTTGGCGAAGTGGTGATCGGTGGCTTTGAGCTTCGCGATGGCATCAGCAAGCTCGGGAAATTCGCGGTTGAGTGCGTGCGGTAGCAAGTCGGAACGCATGAAAAACATACCTCAATAAGTGATCGCGCTTGCCATTGCCAGCGCGAGCGGTGGAGTAGACCGCAACCCAATCGTAGCAGTCGTCGTTGCCGTGATGTTGACGTGCCGCAAGCGGGGGGCACGCACTCAGCGCGGTTTCAGATATCGGGCGTCGTCAAACGTCGACACCCACTGCGGCCGATAGACCACGCCAAGCGTCACGATCATCCCGGTCAGCATGGCCTCGCCAAAGCCGAGCTGGATCAGGTACGGGGCGTACTGCCCGAGCGCCTTGCCGACAGGGACGTCGCTCACTGCGGCGAACGCGAGCAGCGCAAGCAGGCCGGCACAAACAAGCGACAGGGCAGTGCCAAGGAACGCCACTACGAAGATGTAGATGAAAAAGTTCGGCGGCAACCAGCGCTCCGCAGCCCGCAACACGGCACCAGTAGTCAGAATCGCACTCGCGCACAGAGTCAGCCACACCACCGCCAGATTGGCCCACTGCCCGCCATGAATGCCGATATGCACGGCCACCACCAGCGCGGCGCTGATCATTGCCAGCGGCACACCGAGCGTCAACGTCAGGCCGGCCATTCCCAGCAGATGGAAGGTAAAGTTGCCGGACACCGTTGCCTGCATGCTCCACAGCACGACAGCGGTAGCAATGCCGCCGTGCCACACGTGGGTCGGGAATCGTTCGGTCAGCTGTGTCCATTCGACACGCCGCGCATGCAACAGCAGCAGCACCAGCGCTAGTGGCCATGCGAGTACGGCCCAAGTGTCAGGCAGGTCCAGCGCGCTCAAATCCATCGTCGCAGTTTATGCGGCGGTGTCGTTCAAGCGTTGATGTCAGTCAGGTGACGCGCACGCGGCGTGCTGTTGGCATAGTTGCACAGCAATTCATGCCGACAGCATCACGCATGCGCTTTGCTGCGCTGCAGTAGCATTTTCATGCGACAGAAACTTCCGTTTTAGAAAAAAAGGTATGTACATCTCACGTGATTTGCGTTGAAATCGGCGCGAGCCGCAGATAACCAGAACAACGATCAATCGTGCTCGACCGCTGGCGGTTTCAGGTGCCAGGATGTATCGGAAAAAGCGAGGAGAGAAGTCATGTTGTCACGTACGCTTCGGTGCGCATTGGGCGCGCTGTCGGGGGTTGGGCTGCTGGCAGTTGCTGCCGCGCAGTCGCCCGGTGTAACCGCAGACGCACTGGTGCTTGGCCGCGTGTTGCCGCGCACTGGCGTGCTCGCCGGTGAATCAAAAATCTACGCCGAAGGCATGGATGTGCTGTTCGAGCGCATCAACAAGGCAGGTGGCATCAACGGGCGCAAGATCGTGGTCAAGGACTACGACGATGCCTACGCGCCCGACAAGGCCGCCGTGGCAGCTAAAACTGCGCTTGAATCCGATCAGGTCTTGATGATGATTGGAGGATTGGGTACGGCGAATGGCCTGGCCATTGCCGCCGTCTCGGAGGCGAACAAGGCAGCGCTGGTCGGCACTACCACCGGTGCCGTCGCCTTCCGCGAGCCCGCTCGCCGCTATGTATTTCCGGTGTGGCCAAGCTACAGCGATGAGGTGAACCGCATGGTGGCCATTGGCGCCAAGATCGGCTGGGAAACCTATGCGGCGGTGTTCCAGGATGACGCCTTCGGCAAGGATGCGCTGGCCGGCCTGCAGGTCGGTGCCGCGCGGGAGCGCGCCAACGTGATCGCCACCATCCCGGTCGATCGCGCTGCGCCCGACCTCGGCGCCGCTGTCGCTGCCGTCAACAAGGCGAGGCCGAGTGTGGTGATGGTGTTTCTGCCACCGGGGCCGGCCACCAAATTCATCAGGACACTGAAGGAATCAGGCTACACCGGCGCCGTAGCGTCGCTCTCGATCAACGGCATTCCGGCGGTGATCAAGGGCATCGGCGACAAGAGCCGTGGACTCGCGGTGCCACGCGTATTGCCGCGTCCGAATGACTCGACCAACCTGCTGGCCGCTGAATTCATGAAAGTGATGAAAGAAGCGGGCAAGGCTGATCAGCAGCCCGGCCACTTCTCTGCCTTCGTGGTGGGCAAGATCACGGTTGAGGCACTCAAGCGCGCGGGCCGCAATGTCAATCGCGAAGCGGTGGTCACTGCGCTTGAGAGCTTTGGCGAGCTGGACATCGGCAACTACACCATCGCCTATGGCCCGAACAAGCAGCGGCAGGGGGCAAGCCCGAGCCGCATCGAGTTGCAGGTAGTCGGCAAGGGCGGCGGCTTCGTCTACTGACGAAAGACCGCCATAAGGCGGCTTTGGCGATCAGGCCTGCGCCACCCGCGCGCGGGCGTCGCTGTCGAATGCGCCGATCCAGCGCGTGACTTTGCCATTCTTCACCTGGAAGTTGTGCAGCCAGTCTGACGTGAATTCCTTGCCGGTCTTGGCATCAGCGGTGCGTTCCCAGCCGATGACGGTGCAGTGGTCGTCGCCGCCGAAAAATTCGCGCGACTCGAACTCGCGGATCACATCGTGTGCCGCCACCATACCGAACCAGCGACCAACGCCCTCCTTGCCCTTGAACGTGCCGGCGTAGTCCATGCCTTGCGGTCCGACCTGCGTCCACTCCACGTCGTCGCTGCACGCGTCAAGGATACAGGGCACATCGCCGCGCCCGAACGCAGCATAGAGCTCCTGAATCAGTTGAACCGGGGTCTTGTCTGTAGCCATGAAAATGCCTCCCTGAGTGTGATGGATGAATTGCACAAATGTGCAGACTCGGCCATACGCGGCGGGGCGGTGATTGGTTTTGTGGAGGGCCGGATTGGGAACTACGGGGTGTGATCCGGAGGCGCGAATTGCCTTCGGCGGAAGTCACGGGAACCCGGACGCGCTTCGCTTCTCCGGGGCTACTCCGGTATTCCCAGGTCCACGGACGACGCCCAATCAATCGTGAGCAGACCGTCGCGCACGAAACGGTGAAACGACGAATGCGGCCAGTCGGCCGGTCGTGCGGCGTGTCCATGTTTCACCGGGTTGTAGTGGATGTAATTGACGTGATTTTCAAGATCACGTTCATCGCGGATCGTGTGTTCCCAGAAGCGACGTTGCCAGACGGGCAATTCACCGTGATCGTTCGCGGCGAGATGCCGGTCATCCTTTGCGAGTGATCGCGAAAATCGTGCCTTGATTAATGCCCACGCCAATGAATAGTCGGCATCGCCAGCGGGCATCGTCCAGATTGCATGCAGATGGTCTGGCATGACACAAATGGCAACGGTTTCAATCTCCCGTTCGGCGACCACGGACCGGTAAGCGACACGCAAAAGGTCAGCGCGATCCACGAGCACCGCAGAACGCCGATCCGCCAACGTCACCGTGAAAAAGAATGTGCCGCCAGGAACGTAATTGCGCCGATACATGACCATGCCGCAATCCTATCCCGTGGCGGGTAGCCTTGAGAAGCGAAGCGCGTCAAGGCATTTGTTCATCGAACCGTGGTGGTGAAGTGCCTTCGGCGGAGATCACGGGAACCCGGACGCGCTTCGCTTCTCCGGGCTACGTTGCTGCGTGGACCTATTCTCTGAGACTGACCGACGTAGCGAACGCACCTACTTCGCGAAAGCAATCCACGCCAGTCGCAACTCACCGGTAGCAGCAAAATGTTGATCGGATTCCCAGAAGGCCTCGGTCCTGCTAACGACCGCTTTTCGGTCAACTACGAAATCTCGAACTGAGGACCAATTTTGCGGGAGATCGGCGTCGGCATTCTGTAGGGCTAGCCAATTTTCCTCAGATACACCGTAAGACGTGGTCACGAAAGCCGCGATCGCTTGACGCGCGTCGGAGTACGCCGACGACCGAGAACCGTCGACGCGCGTTGATGGCCGAACGACAAACTCATCGAGACGTTGCAGATCAGCCAAAACAGACTCCGGCCTTGCCCTCCGCTTGAACTCGAATGCAATAGAAAGTTCATCGTTGGCCGCAATCAAGTCGATACGCCGGGCAGGCGAATCCGGATCCGCATCGGAAAGCGCGGCTTCACAGTACAAAGCGAATCCGAGCCCGGCAAGTTCGCTTGCAACATGGATGAGAATGTTGTTCTCTGGAATCACTGCGTCTCGGTTGCCATTGGGGTAACCCAGTCGCTCAACCGCGCTCGCCAGTTGTTTCCCAGCGGCCGCAAGAACAATTTCAAGTTGCTTGTGAGGATCATTCACGGTAGTCACTCCAAAAAATTCGGGCTCCCGAAGGAGCCCGAACCATGCTACCGAAGATTTACTTCTTCTTGTCGTCCTTGACCTCAGTGAAGTCCGCATCAACGACCTTCGCATCGTCGCCCGGCTTGCCACCACCGCCGCCCGAAGCACCAGCCGCTTCGGCACCGCCGCCTGCCGCTGCCTGTTCAGCCTGCGCCGCTGCGTACATCTTCTCGCCGAGTTTCTGCGAGACGGTGGACAGCGATTCGAGTTTGGCGTCGAGTGCTTCCTTGGTCGCGTTCTGATCTTTGAGCAGTTCTTCCGTTTCCTTCAGCGCTGCTTCGATCTTCGACTTTTCGTCGGCGTCGATCTTGTCGCCGTACTCGCCGAGCGATTTCTTGACGCTGTGTGCGAGCGTGTCGAGGTTGTTGCGCGACTGGACGAGCTCCAGACGCTTCTTGTCCTCGGCTTCGTTCGCCTTGGCGTCGTTCACCATGCGTTGAATTTCTTCTTCGCTCAGGCCGCTGTTGGCCTTGATGGTGATCTTGTTTTCCTTGCCGGTGCCCTTGTCCTTGGCGGACACATGCAGGATGCCGTTGGCGTCGATATCGAACTGCACTTCAATCTGCGGCATGCCGCGCGGTGCCGGCGGGATGCCTTCGAGGTTGAACTGGCCAAGGCTCTTGTTGCCCGAGGACACTTCGCGCTCGCCCTGCAGCACGTGAATGGTCACCGCGCCCTGGTTGTCGTCGGCCGTCGAGAAGACTTGCGATGCCTTGGTCGGGATCGTGGTGTTCTTCTGGATCAGCTTGGTCATCACGCCGCCCAGCGTCTCGATGCCGAGCGACAGCGGCGTCACGTCGAGCAGCAGCACGTCGGTGCGGTCACCAGCCAGCACGCTGCCCTGAATCGCGGCGCCCACAGCGACGGCTTCGTCGGGGTTCACGTCCTTGCGCGGCTCCTTGCCGAAGAACGCCTTCACCGCTTCGATTACCTTCGGCATGCGCGTCTGGCCGCCGACCAGGATCACGTCGTCGATCTTGTCGACGCTGACGCCCGCATCCTTGAGCGCGATACGGCACGGCTCGATCGTCTTGTTGATCAGGTCTTCCACCAGCGATTCAAGCTTGGCGC
>Ga0208826_1003271_pt1 | contig 11211 bp, 10 predicted proteins | sample AD_UKC115_MetaG_FD_184451 | JGI IMG/M metagenome (GOLD analysis project Ga0208826, IMG submission 184451) | Active sludge microbial communities of municipal wastewater-treating anaerobic digesters from Hong Kong - AD_UKC115_MetaG (SPAdes)... | ecosystem: Engineered > Bioreactor > Anaerobic >... | reverse complement strand
GACGCAAACGGTGGGAGGGGCCATCACCGTGACCTCGGGCGGCCCGACGACGTTTACGGCTGCGGGGGGGTTCACCGTCATTGCGCCGGGGGGCACCAAGATCATTGACTTTTCGCTGGGTCAGATTGGTGGCCAGAACACGATTTTGTACGGCTTTCAATTTAACGGCACGGCCATCAACACCGAAGCCAATGGCCTGAAGGTCGAAACCACCGGATTCGGCTCCGCCGTCATCGGTGCCAAACTTGAAAAAGTGGGGGCCAACCTGATTTCCGGCACCCTCAAGGTCGAGCAAATCGCGGCGCTTGAGGCACTCAGCAACGCGACCGGAATCGAGATGGATACCCTCAAGATCTTCCTGTAGGCAGGCTCAGCCATGAAGGTGTTCAAGCCGCTTGCCATCTCGGTCCTGGCCCGTCCGTTCGAGTTCAGGGATCGGACCATGCTGGGCCTGACTGGGTTGGTTTGCGTCGGCATGGGTGCAATACCCGAGGTGTTTCCCGAAACGCAGCTTTGGCCGCTGTGGGCGTCGCGCCCCGAGTCGGCGGCTCCGCTTGACGAATGCATCCCGCGCAGCCGGTCCGAGTACCTGGTTTCCGGCGTTGCATACCCGCCTGGCCCGGCTCAGCGGGCCTGCGCCGTCGAGGTCGAGGTGGGGCGACTGCAAAAGCGCCTGCTGGTGCATGGCGATCGATTCTGGAACGGCGCCACACCCTCTGAACCGCAGCCGTTCGAGTCCATACCCCTGACCTGGTCGCGCGCCTTTGGTGGCCAGGAGGTGACCGAAAACCCCTTGGGCCGCGGTGCTGGGCCGACCAACGAAGCGGGAGTCCGCCTGCACTGGCTGCCCAACGTGGAGGACCCCCGGTGTCCCGTGACTTCACCGCGCGAGCGCGTGCAACCAGCCGGACTGGGCCCCATCGATCCCCTGTGGCCTCAGCGCAAGTGCCATCAGGGCACCTATGACGACGCATGGTTGAAGACTCAGTTTCCGGCCATCGCGGCGGACACCGACTGGCGTTTTTTCAACGTGGCGCCGGACGATCAACAGCAGGATGCCCCTTTTACCGGCACGGAGGCATACGCGTTTCGCCACCTCCATCCGGCGAAAGCGCAGCTGAAGGGGCAACTGCCGGGACTGTGCATGCGGGCGTTCGTCACGCAGCGCGTGGGCCAGCAGGAGAAATTCAAGGAAATCAAGACCCGTCTCAATACCTTGTGGTTCTTTCCCGATGCCGAGCGCGTGATCCTGGCTTTCCAGGGCATGCACGAGATCGCCGAGGACGACGGCGCCGATGTCGTGCATTTGCTGGCGGCCATCGAGCGCCTGGGCCAACCGCGGTCGGCCGAGCACTATCTGCACGTGCGCGACAAGCGGCTGGACAAGAACAACGGCGTCATCGAGGCGCTGCGCGAGGACGATCTGATGCCGGCCGACCTGGTGGTGCCGCTGGTTGACTTTTCTCCGCGCGAGAACCGGGCGCTGGAGCGCGGGCAAAGGCGTGCGGAGCAGGAGCGTGCCCGGGCGCGTGACGAGGTGGCCAGCCATGGGCTGGACCCCGACGCGCATGCCCCGCCCGCCAAGGGGGAGCCGGAACCCCAGGTGCGCAGCCTGGACGATTTGCTGCGCATGCGCGCGGACATCGAGTCGAAAGCAGAAAAAACCAGACAGCAGGCCGAGCGCCAGAAGGCCGAGAGCCTGCGTGAGACCCAGGCGCTGTTTCAGAAGCAGGGGCTGGATTTCGGCCCCATCGAGCGCGAAATGGCAGGCCTGCAGACGCGGGGCCCACCCAAGCCATTCGTCGACGATCTGCTCGGGAGCTTTCGCGACCACATCGCAGCCGGCCAGGGCAGCAAGGCCGGCAAGGCGGGCGTGGTCGAGCTCGAGCAGATGGTCGTCGATGGCCCACTGCAGTCCGGCTGGCGCGAGGGCGAGGCCAAGCAGCTTCTGGCCTACCGCCTGACGGCGCATTACCAGCCCCCGGTGGATCGGCTGGCCGGTGAGGCGGCGCAGGCACTGCGCCGGCGCGTCGCGGCTCATCATGCGGCCGGCGGCGGCTTTGCCCGCTGGGACTTGACCGGCGCCGACCTGTCGGGCCTCGATCTGACGGGCGCCAATTTCGAGGGTGCCCTGATGGAGCGCACCAACCTGAGCGGCACCAACCTGCGCGGCGCCAACCTGCGCGGCGTGGTGCTGGCCCACGCCGACCTGCTGTCGACCCAGCTGCAGCACGCCGCGCTTGCCGGCGCCAACCTGGGTGCGGCGCACATCGTCAAGTCCGACTTCGAGGGGGCCGATCTCAGGGCTGCCATTTTTGCCAAGGCGCAACTGGACGGTGTCAGCTGGCGCGACACCCAACTGGATGACGTGCGCCTGGAAGATGCACGGATGCTGGGCGTGGACTGTGCCGGCGCCCGTGCCGACACCCTGATCACCTTCCACCAGCTCGACCTGCGGGGCTTCAGCTTTGCCCGGGCGCGGCTGCGGCGTGCCGCGTTCATCGAGTGCGATGTCAGCGGCGTCGATTTCAGTGGCTCGGCGTTCGACAAATGCGCTTTTGTCACGCTGAAGGCGCAGGGCGCCGATTTTTCCGACATGCGTATCGAGTCGGGCTGCTTTGCCCAGGAGTGCGATCTGCAGCGCTGCAATTTCAGCGCTGCCCTGCTGCCAGGCCTGAGCTTTCGCGGCGCCCGGCTCGCCGATGCCGATTTTCGGGCCGCTCGCTTGTCCGGTTGCGACTTCAGCGAGTGCGACTTGAGCGGCGCCAGCCTGGCCGGTTGCGATGCGCGCCAGGCGCGCTTCGTTCGAGCACGGCTGGTATCGACCAGCTTCGAGGGGGCGAACCTGATGGATGCGGTTTTTCAGCATGCGCTGCTTGACCGCACCGACTATTGCCAGGCCAATCTGTTTCAAAGCGATTTCGCTCGCGTGCGCGTCGCGCCGGGCGTGCGCTTTGATGGCGCGCTCACGCCACGCATGCGGACCTATCCGCGGTGGCGCGAGCCTGCGCCAAAGGGGCGCGCGCCATGACACGCGACGAGGTCCTGCATGCCGTACAGCAGGCGCAACCGGTGCGTCAGTGCAAGCTGACGGGCATGGACTTTTCCCGGTGCGACCTGTCGGCCACCTTGTTCGAGCGCTGCGACTTTACGCAGGCCAGGCTGCAGGGCGCCGATCTGACCGATGCGCAGTTCATCGGGTGCACCTTCGCGCATGCCGATCTGAGCGGCTGCATTGCCAGTGGCGTGCTGTTTTTTGAATGCCGACTCGAGCGCGTGGCCATGTCCGACACGGCGCTGCGCAACGCGGCCTGGATGAAATGCGAGGTCAAGGGCCTTGCGCTGGTGCGCTGCACGCTGGACTTCGTCAATCTTGCGGACTGCCGACTCGATCAGGTGCTGTTTGACGAGAGCAGGCTGGACAAGCTCACGCTGGCCAGTTGCCGCACGGGCAAGCTGGGTTTTGCGCGCAGCCAGTTGACGCGCACGGTGCTGTTGGAGTGTGACCTGCGGCAGGCCGATTTTCGTGACGCGGCATTCGACACCGTGGTGATGACGAAAAGCGTGCTGGCCGGCCTGTCGTTTGCCGGCCGTACGCTGAACAACGTGCAGTTCATTGGCGCCGACCTGAGCGGTTGCGACTTCAGCCAGGCGCGGCTGAACCATGTCAACTTCCAGCAGGCCCAGGCCCCGGGCATCGTGCTGGCGGGTGCGCAGGCCACCGGGGCGCTGTTCGTCGACGCAAACATCGAGCAGGGGCGCTTCGAGCACGCCCATCTGCGCCAGGCCCTGTTTTGCGGCTCCCGGGCGGCCATGGGTCGTTTCGATGGCGCCGATCTGTACCAGAGCAACTGGACCGGCGCCAAGCTAAAGCAGGCGAGCCTACGTGATTGCGAGCTGACGTACGCGGATTTTTCGCACGCCGACCTGGACGGCGCCGACCTGCGCGGCAGCACCCTGTACCGCACCAAGCTGCACCAGGCATCGGACCGCCAAGCCCAATTCTCGGATCGCGCGCGCGCGCTCGAGTCCGACCCGGAACTGCTGACGGCCGAACGCTGGCAGCCATCGATTGATCCCGCTTGAAGAATGAGGAGCCCCGCTGTGAACGCACATGAAATCAGCTCGCATGAATCGGCTCGGCCGATGCTGGCATCGGGCACCGCGATCGTGATTCGAGTGGACGCCGAGCAGGGCCGCCTTGTCCTGGACGCGGCTGAAGGGCCGCGGCAGGCGGTGCGGGCCGCGAGCTGCCTGGTGCTTCCGGCGACCGGTGACACGGTGGCATGGATGGCCGCGGACGATGGCGGCGCCTTTGTCACCGCCGTCCTGCGGCGCGATGCCGATGTGCCGCTCACGCTGTCCCTGCCGGCCGGGGCCGTGCTTGAAAGTCCGGGCGGCGCGTTGACCTTGCAGGCCGACACCCTGGCACTGCGGGCCCGCACGCTCAGCGTTGAGGGGGAGAGTGCTCACATGAGCGTCGAGCAGGTGCGCGGCGTGGGGCAAACGGCATCCTGGTCCTTTGGGGTCGTCAAGCTGACGGCCGAGCTGCTGGAGTCGTTTGCCGAGCGCGTGCTGCAGTTTTCGCGCTGGAGCCAGCGCATGGTCGATGGGCCTGACCAGGTCCGCAGCCGCCAGATCGACTACCGCGCCGACCACACCCTGCAACTTCAGGCACACACCGTCATTGCCAATGCCGAGAAGCTGCTCAAGGCCGACGGCGATCAGATCCACCTGGGCTGATTCACGGGAGATCCAGCCATGTTTGCCAATTGCCAACTCGGCGGCCTGGACACCGCATTTCCCGATGTCTGCCTGACCCCGTCGCCGCCCGGAGTGCCCGTGCCATTGCCGTACCCGGACATCGCAGCCGGCCCCATGGCGGTGCCCAATGTGCCCACCATCCTGTTTTGCGGCGCGCCCGCGCACAACATGGGGACGACGATTCCGATGACCAATGGCGACAACGTCGGTTTGGCCACCGGCGTGGCGTCCGGAACGGTCATGGGGCCGAGCCGCCACCTGACGGGGGCCTTCACGGTCCTGCTCAAGGGCCTGCCGGCTACGCGCATGACCAGTGTTTCGCTGCAGAACAGCACCAACGCGCCAGGCTGCCGGCTGGTTCCCAGCCAGATCAAAATTCTGATGCTGGCGCCTTGAACCTCGCCTCGAAAGGATGCAGCCGTGCTCCACATTTCCATTGTTTCCCGGCAGGGGGTCAGCGTCGATGCGGCGGGCGCGCAGTTCGGCGAGGATGGCGGCACGATCGGCCGGGCCGACACCAACAAGCTGGTGCTCGACGACCCCGATCGCACCGTGTCGCGGGTGCATGCCCAGATCGTCTGCCGGGCGGGTGCCTACGCCATCATCGATCGTGGCAGCAACCCGTTGCAACTCAACGGCCGTCCCATCGGCGCCGGCAACGAGGCACTCCTGAACGCAGGCGACCGCCTGTTGGTCGGCGGCTTCGAACTGCTGGTTTCGCTGCTGCGGGAACAAGGCACGCCAGCCGCCGTCATGGCCGCGCCGGCTGAACCGGTCACTGCCGTCGAAGACCCTTTTTCCCATTTGCTCGATGGCCTGGTTGAGCCACCTGCCGGGCCGCCGGCCGAACCGCCATCGCGGCCAGCCAACCCCGATCCGACTGCCGGGCTGTTTCCCGACCCCTTGAGCGAGGGCGAGCCATCGCCCGCTGCGGTCGATCCGTTTGCCGATCTGCTGGCTCCACCTGCTGGCGCCTCAGTCGCCCGATCGGCTGCCGCGGCAGCGCCATCGCGCCCGGACGATTTTTCGGACCTGGTGACGCCGCCGTCGGCAGGGGGCGAGTCGATCGATGAGCTGTTCGGCCTGGGGGGCCCGCTGGCCCATGACCCACTGGCCATGACGCCGCTGGACGATCCGCTCAGCCAGCCCAACACCGCCTCGGCCGCCGACCCGCTGGCTGCGCTGGCGCGGCCGGTGGCGCCCCGGAAAACGGCACGGGGCGATCATCTGCCGGTCGATGAGTTTGCCTTTGTCGCCCCGGTGGCTCGGATCCCGGTGCCTGCGCCGCCACCGCCATCGGCGGTCTCGACGCCTGCGGTCATCGGGCCTGACATTGCACCGCCGGATGCTCCGGTCGACCGCTTCCAGGCAACGCTCGGGCCCAGTCGTGCCGAACCGAAAGCCCACCCTGCCGCCGCCATGCCGGCACCAGCGCCCGCGCCAGCCGTGGCAGTCCATGCGCCGCCGCAAGGCGAACAGGCCGCAGGCGACGCGCTGCTGGCCGCCTTGCTGCGGGGCCTGGGCCCCATGCAGAGCACGCCCGAGCTGCTGACACCGGGGTTGATGGAGCGCCTGGGCGAGCTGCTGCGGACCTCGACCGAAGGGACCCTGCAGCTCTTGCACACCCGGCAGGAGTTCAAGCACGAGGTGCGAGCCCAGGTCACCGTCATCGCCGCGCAGGCCAACAACCCGCTCAAGTTCTCGCCCACCGTCGAGGTGGCCCTGGCGCATCTGCTGGGGCCGGGAATGCGCGGCTTCATGCCGGCCGAGGCGGCGATGCGCGACGCCTACCAGGATCTGCGGGCGCATGAATTTGGCGTCATGGTGGGCATGCGCGCCGCACTGGAGCACGTGATCAAGCAGTTCGCGCCCGAAGCCCTGGAGCAGAACATCACGGCCAAGTCCCGCTTGGATGCCATCTTCACGGCCAACCGCAAGGCCAGGCTATGGGACCAGTTCGTCAGGCTCTACGACGACATCGCCCGCGAGGCCGAGGACGACTTTCATGCGCTGTTCGGCAAGGCCTTTTTAAAGGCCTATGAAGAGCAACTCGATCGTTTGAAGGGTGGCGGCCCCAAATAGGAGTCGAGCCGTGGCGTCGATCATTCTTGCAAGGGCACGGGCGTGAATTTCGAAATCGTTACCCTCTCCAAACCCGGTGGGCGCGAGTACAACGAGGACGTGTACGGCCACTGGAGCAACGGCCGCTTCATGGCGTGCCTGGTGGCCGATGGGGCTGGCGGGCATGGAGGCGGCGACGTGGCGGCCAGTACGGCGCGCAGCAGCATCCTGGGCGGGTACGCGCGCGTTCCGTCGCTGGACGGGACATTCCTGAAGCAATTGCTGGAGCAGGCCAACCTGGATGTGGTCGCCCGGCAGGCTGAAGGAGGCAAGTTGGCGGCGATGCGGACGACGGCGGTGCTCGCGGTGCTGGACACCCATGAGCAGGCCCTGATGTGGGCTCATTCGGGCGACAGCCGGGCCTACCTGTTTCGCGATGGCGCCATCGTCGCTCGCACCGTGGATCACAGCCTGGTGCAGCAGATGGTGGCGGGTGGCATGTTGGACGAGGAGGGCGCGCGCCTGCACCCGCAGCGCAACATGCTGCTGTCGGCGCTGGGCTCCGTCAGCGACCCGCTGGAGGTCGATGTATCCGGCCGCATGCGCCTGCAGACGGGGGACGTACTGCTGCTTTGCTCCGATGGCGTGTGGGAGGTGCTGGGTGACCAGCTTTTGCTCGAGTCATTGCACGCGGCCAGTGGTCCTCGGCAGTGGGCTGAGCTGCTCGATGCCCAGGTGCATGGCAGGGGCAAGGTCAATCATGACAACTACACGGCCCTGATCCTGTGGGCGAATGACAGCGATAACCAGACAACGCGCCTGTTGAACGCTTAGCCACAGCCTGCGGTAATTCACAGATTGCTGCTTGCAAAAAAACCGGCGCAACACAAGGTGCCGCCGGGGTAGTGAACGACTCGATGAAGGAGTAGCTTCCCGACTCGGGAATTTTCAGCCCTGAGCCACTATGCCCTCAACTGTACGCGGCGGCGGTGGATTTGCACGTTTTCAGTGCGTTGCGCAGCAGCAGGGGTATGTCTTCGCGATTCGGAAGCGCGGTGTAGTAGTCGACACCCTCCAACTTGCAGCAATTCCATATCTGAACGTTCAGAAAATCCAGTGCGTAGTAGGTTTTTGATATCGTGCTTCGTTGCCCTTCCTGGCGATATGGGTCGAAGATTCCATCCAGCAGCACGGAAGCACCGCGTTTTTTGCACTGTGTTTGAAAGTGGACGATGTGTCGAAGCGTCGCGGGGCCGGCGTAACCGTCCACTTTGATGACCTCGGATTCACCGGGAGGAGGCTCGAAGTTGTCATTGAATCCAAGCATCTCGTAGTAGAAGATCTTGAACAGCGCCTGCACCAGCATGACATCATCATGGATGTTGTTGCCAATTCGTCCGACGGGCCAGTCGATGTTGTAGAAGTTGACAACGCCTTCACTTTGGCTGCGGGCAGTGGTTGTGAATGCCATTTCTGCGGCTCCTCGGTTGGTGTGCCTGCAGGAGCGCGTTCAGCGCGTTTCGGTCGAAGCCACGTCCCAGCCAAACTTCGAATCCGCGCCGGTGCTGCCTTTCTCGGTTTGCGGCTTGTAGGTGAACTCGATGTCCTTGAAGCTCAGCTTGGCCACCTCCACCACGTCGCCGCCGGCGGTGCCGCCCGGGTGCACGGAGGTGACGAAGGCCTCCTTGAGGGTGACCTTCAGGTACTCCTGCTGCCCCTCGCCGGATTTGCGGCAGGTCAAGACCAGGCTGTCAAAGTGCTTGCCGGACACGCAGCTCTTGGCCAGGTTGGGTGATGCCTTGTCGTAGTTGTGCGTGAAGATGAACTCGCCGGCCACGGCCTTGCCCTTGCCCGAGCCGCTGCCGACGGCTGCGGAGGACGCGTTGGAAACGCTCCAACTCCAGGACTGAACCTCGATCTCGCCCTTGTGATCCTTGTGCTTTGACTCGCCTTCGACGCCGGCCAGCTTGATGTGGAAATCGGATGACATCTGCTTTCTCCTTCAGGGGCCCGTTATCTGGGCGGTTGAGTTGAGGGGTTGTGTGCGCGGGGCGAACCCGCAAGGCCGGGTCCGCCTGCATGCATGACGTTTGGGACCCCTGGGCTTCAAATCGGCCAAACGGCCTAGGCGGCACCTTTGGTGGAGGGCAGCTTGGAAACCAGGCGCAGCGAAACCGTCAGGCCTTCGAGCTGGTAGTGCGGCCGCAGGAAGAACTTGGAGGTGTAGTAGCCAGGGTTGCCCTCGACTTCCTCAACCACCACTTCGGCGGCGGCGAGCGGTTTTTGCGATTTGGTGATCTCCGACGAGTTGGCCGGGTCACCATCGACGTAATTCATGATCCACTTGTTCAGCCAGCGCTCCATGTCTTCGCGTTCCTTGAAGCTGCCGATCTTGTCGCGCACGATGCACTTGAGGTAGTGCGCGAAGCGGTTGCAGGCAAACAGGTAGGGCAGGCGCGCGGCCAGGTTGGCGTTGGCGGTGGCGTCGGGGTCGTCGTACTCGAAGGGCTTGTTGAGTGACTGCGCGCCGATGAAGGCGGCGAAGTCGCTGTTCTTGCGGTGGATGAGCGAGAGCAGGCCGGCCTTGGACAGCTCGGCCTCGCGCCGGTCGCTGATGGCGATCTCGGTGGGGCACTTCTGGTCGACGCCGCCATCGTCGCTGGGGAAGGTGTGCAGCGGCAGGTTCTCCACCGCGCCGCCCGACTCGATGCCGCGGATGCGCGAGCCCCAGCCGTACAGCTTGTACGAGCGGTTGATGTTGGTGGCCATGGCGTAGGCGGCGTTGGCCCAGGCGTACTTGGAGTGGTCGGCGCCAGCGGTGTCTTCCTCGAAGTCGAACTCCTCCACCGGGTTGGTGTGGGCGCCGTAGGGTGCGCGCGCCAGAAAGCGCGGCATGCACAGGCCCAGGTACTTGGAGTCGTCGGACTCGCGCAGGCTGCGCCAGGCGGCGTATTCGGGCGTGAGGAAGATCTTGGTCAGGTCGCGCGGGTTGGCCAGTTCCTGCCAGCTTTGCATCTGCATCAGGCTGGGGCTGGCGCCGGTGATGAAGGGTGCGTGCGCCGACGCACCGATCTTGGCCATTTCGCCCAGCAGCTCGACATCGGGTGGGGTCTGGTCGAAGTAGTAGTCGCACACGATGGCGCCGAAAGGCTCGCCGCCGAACTGGCCGTACTCCTGTTCGTAGATCTTCTTGAACACCGGGCTCTGGTCCCAGGCCGTGCCCTTGAACTTCTTCAGGTTTTTGGCCAACTCCTTCTTGGAGATGTCCATCACACGGATCTTCAGGTTCTCGTCGGTCTCGGTGTTGTTGACCATGTAGGCCAGGCCGCGCCAGGCGCTTTCGAGCTGCTGGTAATCCGGGTGGTGGATGATCTTGTTGACCTGCTCGGTCAGCTTGGCGTCGATGGCGGCGATCATGGCCTGGATCGAGCGCGTGACGTCCTTGCCGATGAGCTGGGTCTGGCTCAGCGCCTGCTGGGCCAGGGTCTGAACGGCCTGCTCGACGGCGCTCTTGGCTTCGTCGCTGCGCGGCTTGAACTCTTTTTGCAGCAGCGAGGCAAAGTCGCCGCCGGCGTATTCGACGTCCTTGAGGGCGCTTTGCTGGGTTGCTTCGGCCATGGTGGGGTTCTCCTCGGGTCAGTGCGGGGTCTCAGGCAGCGCCGCCGTCTTCGGCTTGCTTGGCGGTCGCCGCCAGGGACTGCAGCAGGGCCGGGTCGTCCAGCACCCTGGCCAGCAGCTCCTCGGCGCCGGTCTTGCCGTCCATGTAGGTGACCAGGTTGGACAGCTGGTTGCGCGCTTCCAGCAGCTTGTTCAGGGCGTCGACCTTGCGCGCGACGGCCGCGGGCGAGAAGTCCTCCATGCTCTCGAAGGTGAGTTCCACCTTCAGATCGCCCTCCCCGGTGAGGGTGTTCTCGACCGAAAACGCCGTGCGCGGCTTCATGGCCTTCATGCGCGAGTCGAAGTTGTCGACATCCACCTCCAGGAACTTGCGGTCGGCCACCGGGGCCAGGGGTTCCGCCGGCTTGCCCGACAAGTCGGCCAGCACGCCCATGACGAAGGGCAGCTGCACCTTCTTCTCGGCGCCGTAGGTCTCGACGTCGTACTCGATCTGCACGCGCGGGGCGCGGTTGCGGGCAATGAACTTCTGGCTGCTTTGTGCCATGGAGGAACTCCTCTTCAGGATTCAGGCCGGGGCCCGGTGATGACTTGGATGGTGTCCAGCGCGTTGGGGGCCAGGTTGGCCATGATGTCGAGAAAGCTGACGCCGATGAGCTGCTTGGCGCGGGCAATCAGCAGCGGCGCCGGATTGCCGGGTTCGGCCTGCTCCAGGAAGCGAATGACCCGATCAAGCGTCTGCAGCGCGTCCTGTCGGGTGTGGATTTCTCC
>Ga0208826_1003269_pt1 | contig 11212 bp, 7 predicted proteins | sample AD_UKC115_MetaG_FD_184451 | JGI IMG/M metagenome (GOLD analysis project Ga0208826, IMG submission 184451) | Active sludge microbial communities of municipal wastewater-treating anaerobic digesters from Hong Kong - AD_UKC115_MetaG (SPAdes)... | ecosystem: Engineered > Bioreactor > Anaerobic >... | reverse complement strand
GCAGTCGTCGATGACGATGTACCTGTACCCGGCCTCCATCATTCCGCTGGCAACCATGGCGTCGGCCATCTCCCTGATCATCTTCTCGTTGACATCACAGCCGAACTTGTTCCAACTGTTCCATCCCATGGGAGGGGTCTTGGCCAGGCCGTCGTCCAAGGCCGTCAGGGAGAGCGTGAGAAAACAGAAGAGAAAGGTGAGAAGGGAAAGCTTCTTCATTTGTCACCTCCGGCAAGATCTTTTTCTCTACACCCGGGGGGTATGGGTGTCAAGAAGAGTGTCTTTTCTGAGATCTTGGGCCTTAAGAGAGAGATTCGGTCGTTGCGGCGAGCTTAGTCGATAATGTCGAGGATGAGTCCCCTTAAAGCCCTTCTTAAACTGTGAAAAATGGATTAAACTTGTTGATCCGAAAGGAAAAATTGGAAGGTGATGATGAAGAAATGGTATGACGAGGAGTACCAGTGGGAGATCGAAGTCACAGGGTTTCTGCGGAGCGACCACACCGAGAGGTATTGCCGAAACGGTGAGGAAGTCGGAGACAAGTACACCTGCACTTACGGTTGCCCTGTCAACAAGGATGGGCAGGGGATTTGTTCCAAGGTCATGGTGGTAATGTTCCCGATCATGGAGGCGGTCAGAAGCGGCGGAGACTTGGAGAATCTCGGCGGAGAGAGCAAGTATAGCAAGGAGATCGTCTGCCCGGACGGCTGTGTCGCCTTCAGGATGACCGCGAAGAGACTCGGGAACGAGAACTTCTTTAAGGGGAAGTTCTTTGATTAGAGGAGGTTCTTCTGGCGCTCATATCTCCCGCCCTCTCGGATCGGGAGAGAACAAGAGCAACCGGTGAACTTCAACGGGAACCTTTCAAACCGTTCCATGGCTGAAACCTACGGATCACGAAGGATGGGGACCCTTTTGAAAAGAGATGCCTGACCATACCTGCTCCAACCAGACTCGGCTCTTAACACAAAGCTCGGTTGTCTCGGCCCTCTGTAAGCTTTCCGGGGCAACGCTGCATAAAATGGGGAGTGTGGCGTGGAAGACGATATCCCCACGGCACCTCTTGATGACCCTGGCACCCTCCCTGTCGGTTCTCTTGGTTGTCGTGGCGGCAAGCCTCTTCTTGCAAGTCCGTATGCCGAACATGACCCGCGACGTTACGGCCATCGCCAACATCCATCCCCTTTCCGGTGTGCTTTCCAACCTTGGGGTTCTCCTCTGGTGCACTGCCGCGGCGGTATGTGGTTTCGCGTCGTTCCTCCTTCGCCATGTCCAACCCAAGAGCCCTTCCCGTTTTCTGCTCTCCTCCTCCCTCTTGTCGGTCTACCTCATGTTGGATGACCTCTTGCAATTCCATGAGAACCTCTTGCCTCGGTACTTGGGCCTGAGCGAAAAAATCGTGATCTCAGCGTTAGCAGTGGCCCTGTTCGCCTACCTCATCGTGTTTAGAAGGATCCTCTGGCGAACGAATTTCGGAGCCTTGGTGGTGGCGCTCGGCTTCCTTGGCGCTTCCGCCTGCGAGGACCTGATCCTTGAGACCTGGATGTGGCGGCTAGGTCAGTGGGCCTTCCTCCTGGAAGACGGGGCGAAGTGGTTGGGCATCGTCTTCTGGTGCAGCTATTGCGTCCACGCCTCCTACCGGCTTCTGGACGGTGCCTTGGGTCAGCCGAACAACCCCCTTCGGTCGGACCCTCCCGCCTCGGGCCTTTGACGGCAAACATGACGGCTATCCCCGATAAGAGAGGGGAGGGCCATCCTAAGATCGGAGTGTCCAGGGGAGAAGTCGGAAGAGTCCCTCCCATAATAGAGAGACTCCTCTTCTTCCGTTGGGTTTCGTCACTGAAACCGGCCAGATTCTTGATGCGTCAAAGCCAAGAGGAATCCACTGCTTGGAGATAGGCCAATCTTCCAGTTTTAAAGAAAGACGGAACGCCGGCTTCTGAGTTCTTGAGGCTGAGAAACTGTTAAAAGAAGGTTTCCTTGTAAAACTATCGCCAAGGGGGTAAATTTAACCAATAGAAGCGTTAAATCGCTTCTTGGATCTCCAACGGGGAGTCTACCCTGAGGAGAGAGATTCGTGACTTTCCTTGCCAACTCAACAGATAACGGCTTCCTGGAAGAGGCAACGAACCTTTTGCCTCTCTTGTTTCGTAAACCGGTGGGTTGGTCCCGACCGCTCAAAGTGTAGGACTTTTTTTGGACAGACCTGCCTATTTGCAATTGTCAGACTACTGAAAGGAGGTATTTCAGTTCATGACGGAAAAAGAAAGAGATCTCTTTTCTCCAGAAGATAACACAATGTTAGAAGAAGAAATTGATCTCTTTTGTTCAGAATGCAACACAAGGATTACCCCAGAGGTTGTGGCCAAAGGAATGCCTAAAGCCTTCGAATGTGTTGCCACCCCCCCAGAGGGTGTTTATGCTGAGTTTCTTAACTATACGTATTATGTTTGTGCATGTAAACATTGTGGGCAACCATTCTTTGTTCGAAGAGCCAATTTTGAAGCTTCCGGTGAGTATGGGACTTTCAAAGAAGATGAAGTTCTTTACCCGTCTGAGAGAAGAACGCAGTTGGATGGTGTCCCTCCCAGCTTAAAGAAAAGGTATAAAGAGGCAGCTCGATCTTTCAAAGTTGCATCTTATGAGTCCTGTGTCATGATGTGCCGAAAGTGTATTGATATAATGTGCATAGCTCTCGGTGCCAGGGGTTGCGACCTCAGCGAAAAGATCAACAATCTGTATGAAACACAAAAAATAGATTCCCGACTTTTAGAATGGGCACAGGAGATTCGTCTTGTTGGAAACGATGGAGCCCATGAGGATGATATAGTCACGAGGAGAGATGCCCAAGACACTCTCGATTTCACCGAATATATTTTGACTTATGTGTTTATATTAACATCACGTTTTGATAAATACCGTAATCGACGGGCCAGGCGTAAATCAAAGCTATGATTCATGTCAAAAAAAGAGGGTATGTCTTCCAGGCCTCCTTGGCACGCAACTCAAGGCGGTCTCCCCTTTACAAGGAGACTCTCTGTTTGAGGTTGCCGTTATGAAACTCTGCTATAGTTACTACTTGAAGCCGAGGCGAGAGACCCGCATCCCTTCTTTTAAGTTTGGGGGAGTATACCCCTCCTCTTTCCAAAGGCGTGAAAATGTTGTGCGTTACCGCTTCGCAGTGTTTAATGAACAACGAGGCAGAGCCCTTGAGAGTGAAATCATCCAGGAGAATCGTGAATGTCAAGTCTGCAACAAAGAGCCGAACTGCAAGCCCAGATCTGGAAAATCGCCAACGATGTCCGTGGCTCCGTGGATGGCTGGGACTTCAAACAGTATGTACTGTGCACACTCTTCTATCGTTTCATCAGCGAAAACTTTGCAAGCTACATCAAGGGCGGTGATGAAAGCGTCAACTACGCCACCCTTTCCGATTCGTTTATTACCCCGGCAATCCGAGACGATGCCATCAAAACCAAGGGCTACTTCATCAAGCCGAGCCAGCTCTTTGAAAACGTCGCCGCCACCGCCAACACCAATGAAAGCCTCAACACCGAATTAGCCGAAATCTTCTCCGCCATCGAAAGTTCCGCAAAGGGCTACCCCTCGGAACAGGATATCAAAGGCCTCTTTGCCGACTTCGATACCACCAGCAACCGCCTGGGCAACACCGTCAAAGAGAAGAACAGCCGACTGGCCGCAGTCCTCAAAGGAGTCGCGGGCTTGAACTTCGGCAACTTCGAAGATAACCAGATCGACCTCTTCGGCGATGCCTATGAGTTTTTAATCTCCAACTATGCCGCCAACGCGGGTAAATCGGGCGGGGAATTCTTCACGCCCCAGAATGTCTCTAAGCTCATTGCTCAGCTTGCCATGCACAAACAGAAAACGGTCAACAAGATCTACGACCCCGCCGCAGGCTCCGGCTCTCTGCTCCTTCAGGCGAAAAAACACTTCGATGCCCATATCATCGAGGATGGTTTCTTCGGCCAGGAGATCAACCACACCACCTACAACCTTGCCCGTATGAACATGTTCTTGCACAACATCAACTACGACAAGTTCAACATCGCCCTGGGCAACACCCTTCTAGACCCCCGTTTCGGTGACGAAAAGCCCTTCGACGCCATTGTCTCCAATCCGCCCTACTCGGTGAACTGGATCGGGAGCGACGACCCCACTCTCATCAACGATGAGCGCTTTGCCCCGGCCGGCGTGCTGGCTCCTAAATCCAAGGCCGACTTCGCCTTTGTGCTCCACTCCCTGAGCTACCTGTCCAGTAAAGGGCGTGCCGCCATTGTCTGCTTTCCTGGTATCTTTTACCGTGGCGGTGCTGAACAAAAAATCCGGCAATATCTGGTGGATAACAACTTTGTAGAGACCGTGATCTCCCTCGCTCCCAACCTCTTTTATGGCACCTCCATTGCCGTCAACATCTTGGTCCTCTCCAAACACAAGACAGACAACAAGACACAGTTCATCAATGCCGGCGAACTCTATAAAAAAGAGACCAACAACAACATTCTCACCGCTGACCATATCGCTCGCATCATGGAAGTGTTTGACAGTAAAGCCGATGTTGAGTATCTGGCGAAATCGGTTGACAACGAAGCCATTTCTGCCAACGACTACAACCTCTCTGTCAGCTCCTATGTGGAAGCTAAGGACACTCGGGAGGTTGTGGATATCACAAAACTCAATGAAGAGATTAAAACCACAGTTACGAAGATTGACAGGCTCCGTTCTGCTATCGATGCCATCATCGCGGAGATTGAAAGATGAGTAAGCAAAAATTTATGGAGAGGTTGCTTGATGGGGTGATGGTGGAGTGGAGCACTTTAGATGATAATAAATTTGTCGAAATAGCTAATACCAGTCGGCGACCTGTAAAAGCATCTTCTCGCATTTCTGGTAAAGTTCCATACTATGGTGCCAATAATGTCCAAGATTATGTTGAGGGTTATACACATGATGGTGAATATGTACTTATAGCTGAGGATGGTTCGGCCAGTCTTGATAATTATTCTATTCAATGGGCAGCTGATAAATTTTGGGCAAATAATCATGTTCATGTCTTACGCGGGATAGGGTCATTAAATAGTAGGTTTTTATATCATTATCTACAAATTGTGAATTTTATCCCATTTTTGTCAGGCGGTGAAAGAGCAAAACTTACAAAAGCAAGGTTAGTTGAAATCCCTATCCCCATCCCTCCACTCCCAGTTCAGAAAGAAATCGTCCGTATTCTGGATACATTCACAGAGCTTACAGCCGAGCTTACAGCCGAGCTTACAGCCCGTAAAAAGCAGTACCATTATTACCGAGACCTCCTCTTGACCTTTGAAGAGGGGGAAGTGGAATGGAAGACGTTGGGGGAGGTGCTAATACGTACCAAAGGCACAAATATTACCGCTGGGCAGATGAAAGAATTGCACAAAGACGGTGCGCCATTGAAAATTTTTGCTGGTGGTAAGACTATTGCATTTGTTAATTTTGAAGATATACCTGAAAAAAATATAAACATTGAACCTTCCATTATCGTTAAATCTCGTGGCTTTATTGAATTTGAGTATTATGACAGACCATTTTCTCATAAGAATGAGATGTGGTCCTATCATTCAAAAAATGATGAAATCAATATCAAATTCGCATACTATTTTTTAAAATTGAATGAACCTTATTTTCAAAATCTTGGTAGCAAAATGCAGATGCCACAAATTGCAACGCCTGATACTGATAAGTTTTTAATCCCAATTCCTCCCCTTTCCGAACAGGAGCGTATCGTTGCCATCTTGGACAAATTCGACGCGCTCACCACATCCATCACGGAAGGCCTTCCCCGTGAGATCGAACTGCGTCAGAAGCAGTACGAGTATTACAGGAATAGGCTGTTGAGCTTTCCCAGGCAGGAGGCATAAGCATGTCAGAAAATTCCATCGTGTTATTCAAAGATGGTGATGTTTCTCTCGATGTGCCGATTTCTCCTGAAAAAGACACGGTTTGGCTGAATCGAAACCAAATGGCGTTGCTGTTCGATCGTGACGTGAAAACCATCGGAAAGCATATCAAGAATGCCTTGGCGGAAGAATTGAATACCCTTGAAGACGCGGAAAAAAGCCCAACTGTCGCAAATTTTGCGACAGTTCAAGACGAAGGCGGAAGACAGGTAGAACGGAGCATCGAATACTATAGCCTCGACGTTATCATCTCCGTCGGCTATCGGGTCAAGTCAAAACGGGGCATCGCCTTTCGCCGCTGGGCAAATTCCGTTCTCAAGCAGTACCTTCTACAAGGCTACGCTGTTAATAAACAGCGATTGAACCAGCTTAGTCAGGTCATAAACATTATCTCCCGAAGCGACAACCCGGAGATCGCGGGCGTTTCATCGGTTCTGGAGCGCTTTGTCCGCGGTTTGGACATCCTGGACCGTTACGACCATGAAAGTCTGCAGAAACCGCAAGGGAAAGAAGGCCGAAAGGCAGAAAAAGGCTGGAGGCTCACCTATGAGGAAGGGATTCGCATCATCGGCTCGCTGAAGTTTGGCGATGCCGGCGCGCTTTTTGGCAATGAGAAGGACAATTCGTTCAAATCCGCCATCAACGCCATATATCAGGCCTTTGACGGCAAAGACCTGTACCCTACCGACCAGGAAAAAGCGGCGCACCTGCTCTATTTTCTGGTTAAAAACCATGCGTTTATCGACGGGAACAAACGAATCGCCGCGGCGCTCTTCGTCTACTTCCTGGATAAAAATGACCTGCTCTATGCGGAAAATGGATCACCGGTTATCGATAACAATACCCTCGCGGCGATGACCCTCGTAATCGCCTTGAGCCGCCCGGAAGAAAAAGACATGATGTGCCTTTTAGTAATGAATATGCTGGAGAGCGACTGCCATGATTGACTATAAAACCATCATCGAATCTAAGAAATTCATCGTCCTTGATAAATACAACAAGGAATGGGCAGTTGCCGAAGGCTACCAGAGCGAAGGCGATCTTGAACGGGAACTGATCGAAGATTTAATCCACCAGGGATATGAATACCTCTCCGATCTCACCACCCCTGAAAGGATGCTGGAAAATGTGAGGGTCCAGTTGCAGACCCTTAACAATGTGGAGTTTTCCAACGGCGAATGGCTTCGCTTTGTGGAAGAGTACCTGGATAAACCCAGCGATAGCATCATCGACAAAACCCGCAAGATTCACGACAACTACATCTACGATTTTGTCTTTGACGATGGCCATATCCAGAACATCTACCTGGTGGACAAAAAAACTTTAGCCCGCAACAAGGTGCAGGTTATTTCACAGTTTGAACAGAAAGGCACCCATGCCAACCGCTACGATGTCACCATTCTTGTCAACGGCCTCCCCCTGGTGCAGGTGGAACTGAAGAAACGGGGCATTGCCCTTCGGGAGGCCTTCAACCAGGTACACCGCTACAGCAAAGAGAGCTTGAATTCCGACAACTCCCTCTTCAAGTACCTGCAGATCTTCGTCATTTCCAACGGCACCGACAGCCGCTACTTTGCCAACACCACTAAACGCGATAAGAACAGCTTCGATTTCACGATGAACTGGGCCAAGGCAAACAATGAACTGATCAAAGATCTGAAAGACTTTACGGCGACCTTCTTTCAGAAAGACACCCTGCTCAACGTCCTCTTCACCTATTCGGTGTTCGATGTGAGCGATACCCTTCTTGTCATGCGTCCCTACCAGATAGCGGCGACGGAACGCTTGTTGTGGAAGATTAAAAGTTCCTATCAGGCAAGAACCTGGAACAAACCGGAAGGGGGCGGCTATATCTGGCATACCACCGGATCCGGTAAGACCCTCACCAGTTTCAAGGCGGCCCGTCTTGCCACGGCCCTCGATTTTATCGACAAGGTGTTCTTCGTGGTGGACCGTAAAGACCTCGACTTCCAGACCATGAAAGAGTACCAGCGTTTCTCACCCGACAGCGTCAACGGTTCAGACAGTACCGCCGGACTCAAACGGAACCTTGAGAAGGATGACAACAAAATCATCGTCACCACCCTTCAGAAGCTGAACAACCTGATGAAAAGCGAGGCTGACCTCCCCATATACGGCAAACAGGTGGTGTTTATCTTTGATGAATGCCACCGTTCACAGTTCGGGGAGGCCCAAAAGAACCTCAAAAAGAAGTTCAAGAGATTCTACCAGTTCGGCTTTACCGGAACGCCGATCTTCCCTCAGAATGCTCTTGGTGCGGAAACCACCGCCAGCGTTTTCGGGACAGAGCTCCACTCCTATGTGATCACCGATGCCATCAGGGATGAAAAGGTTCTCAAGTTCAAAGTGGACTACAACGATGTACGCCCCAGGTTTAAGGCGATCGAATCTGAACTGGACGAGAAAAAACTGACCGCGGCAGAGAACAAAGAGGCCCTTCTGCACCCCGAGCGGATCAAGGAAATTTCCCAGTACATCTTAAATAAATTCAGACAGAAGACCCATCGTCTCCGTTCCGGCAACAAAGGCTTTAACGCCCTGTTTGCCGTGAGCAGTATCGATGCGGCAAAGCTCTACTACGAAACGCTGAAAACCCTACAGAAAGATACAGACAAACCGCTGAAGGTTGCTACGATCTTCTCCTTCGCCGCCAATGAAGAACAGAATGCCATAGGTGACATTCAGGATGAAACCTTTGAACCCTCCGCAATGGACAGTAGCGCTAAGGAGTTTCTCTCTGCCGCAATCAACGACTACAACGACATGTTCAAAACCAACTACAGCGTCGACAGCAGGGAGTTTCAAAATTATTATCGGAACCTTTCTATGAGAGTGAAAGGCGAAGATAATGGCGGTGTTAAACTTAAGCCAGAGGAAAAAGTTGATTTCTTGATTGTTGTGGGTATGTTCTTAACAGGTTTCGATGCCCCTGAAATCAACACCCTCTTTGTCGATAAGAACCTTCGCTATCATGGCTTGATTCAGGCCTATTCACGCACTAACCGTATTTATGACGCCACAAAAACGTTCGGCAATATCGTCACCTTCCGCAACTTGGAACAGGCTACCATCGATGCCATTACCCTTTTTGGAGACAAAAACACAAGGAATGTGGTGCTTGAAAAGAGCTACAAGGAGTACATGGAGGGCTTTACCGATATTGTAACCGGTGAAGCCAGACGTGGTTATCTGGAGGTGGTGAAAGAACTGCAGGAGCGGTTTCCCAACCCCGAAGAAATCGTAACCGAAAAGGAAAAGAAAGCCTTCGCGAAACTCTTTGGTGAATACCTGCGCGTGGAGAATGTTCTCCAGAATTATGATGAGTTTGCCGGCCTTAAGGCCCTGCAGAGTCTCGACATGTCCGATGGGGTTGCTGTTGATGAGTTTAAGGCTGCTTACTATCTCAGCGATGAAGATCTAGAAGCAATGCGGAAGATTCCCGTGCCAGCGGAACGCACGGTCCAGGACTACCGTTCAACCTACAACGATATCTGCGACTGGATTCGCCGTGAAAAAACAGGCAAAGGACTAGAGTCCTCCACCGTTGATTGGGATGATGTTGTCTTTGAAGTGGATCTTCTGAAATCTCAGGAGATAAACCTGGATTACATTCTTGAGCTGATCTTTGAAAACAAGAAAAAGGCAAAAGATAAAGACTCACTGGTAGAGGAGGTGCGCCGTTTAATCCGCGCCAGCATTGGTAACCGCGCGAAAGAAAGCCTGGTAGTGGATTTTATCAACCGGACAAACCTGGATAGCATCCCCGATAAGGCCGGCATCATCGATGCCTTTTTCACCTTCGCCCAGGCAGAACAGCGGCGTGAAGCTGTTGAGTTGATCAGCTCAGAAAACCTTAATCAAGATGCGGCGAAACGGTATATCCTTGTTTCGCTAAAGCGGGAATATGCAAGCGAGAACGGCACGGAGCTCAATGGCATCCTCCCTAAAATGAGTCCCCTCAATCCGAAATATTTAACGATGAAACAAAGCGTCTTCCAAAAAATAGCCGCTTTTGTAGAGAAATTTAAAGGCGTTGGTGGCAATATCTAAAAAAGTAAGGTGAATTTCACGGTTAATGGAGAAGCCTACAAGGGACACTCCCTTTTTCCTCCTCCTCTGGAGTCCTTCTGATTCCGGTGCAAACGAAAGGTTCGATAACGTACAATATTTTTCGCACATTTGGAAAGAGGAGGGGTGTAGTCCCCCAAGCTTGAAGGAAGGTATACTTCCCATGGCTAGCGACCATAAGCAAAAGGAGGACTACATGAGCAAGGATATCAGTAAACCAGAGGAAAGAGAAGCGGGAAGCGAAGTTCGGGTGGGACTTATCCGAATCAATGAGGAAGAAGTTCATACCCATGTGGACAAGCTTGTCCGCAACACCGTGGAGGATGTGCTGAACTCAATGCTGGATGCGGAAGCGGATCAGCTGTGCAAGGCTCAGCGGTACGAGCGCAGTCCGGAACGTACCGACACCCGAGCCGGGTACTATCGGAGAAAGCTTCACGTGAAAGCGGGCGAGGTGGATCTGCGGGTGCCCAAGCTACGGCGCCTTCCCTTCGAGAGCGCCATCATCGAGCGCTACCGGCGCCGTGAGGTCTCGGTGGAGGAAGCCTTGGTGGAGATGTACCTGGCCGGCGTCAGCGTGCGCCGGGTGGAGGACATTACCGAAGCGCTTTGGGGAACTCGAGTCAGCCCTGGAACGGTCAGCAACCTGAACAAGAAGGTCTACGATCGCATCAACCAGTGGCGCAACAGCCCGATTGAAGGGGAACATCCCTACATCTTTCTCGACGGTCTCTGGTTGAAGCGTAGCTGGGGAGGCGAGGTACGTAACGTTTCCGTGCTTGTCTGCGTCGGAGTGAACATGGAGGGGTTTCGGGAGGTCCTGGGGGTCGTGGAAGGGGCCAAGGAGGACCATGAGAGTTGGCTCTGCTTCCTGCGGCACCTGAAGAGCCGGGGGCTTAAAGGAGTCCGCCTGGCGGTATCGGACAAGTGCCTGGGGCTGGTTGAAGCGCTGGCGGAATCTTATCCTGAAGCGCTTTGGCAAAGGTGTACGGTCCACTTCTATCGCAATGTGTTCAGCGTGGTGCCCCACAACCGCCTGGCCGAAGTGGCGATGATGCTCAAGACCATTCACGCCCAGGAAGACCGCCAGGCGGCGGAGGACAAGATCAAAGTCATCGTAGCCAAGCTCTCGGACAGGAAGCTTCATGCCGCGGCGAAGGTCGTTA
>Ga0208826_1003267_pt1 | contig 11214 bp, 14 predicted proteins | sample AD_UKC115_MetaG_FD_184451 | JGI IMG/M metagenome (GOLD analysis project Ga0208826, IMG submission 184451) | Active sludge microbial communities of municipal wastewater-treating anaerobic digesters from Hong Kong - AD_UKC115_MetaG (SPAdes)... | ecosystem: Engineered > Bioreactor > Anaerobic >... | reverse complement strand
TAACACCTGCTTTTTTATAGGCAAAGCCTTTTTTAAAAATCTTATCTAAGCCTTGCAATGCAAACTTTGCAAGTTCAATATTGGAGTTTGTAGGATAAGGTAATTTCAAAACAATATTTCTGCTGTATTGAGGTAAATCTTTTCGGTGTCTGTTGGTATGAATGAAAACCATTAAAGCATTACAACAAGATTTTTGTTTTCTTAATTTAGTAGCACAAGCAACGGCAAATGTGCTAACTCTTTCTTTTATTAATTCGTAATCTGTATAGTTAGCATCAAAAGAACGTGTGGTTGCAATATTTTTTTTATCTGCCGGAGTTTCTAAATCCAAACAAGGAATACCCTGCAATTCGTTTTGCAGGCGAAGCCCTACAATACTTAAATTTTTTTGAACCCAAAATTTATTCATTAAAGTATAATCATAAGCGGTATTTATGCCTTCGTTTTTTAATCGTTTACTGTGTTGCCTACCAATGCCCCAAATATCTTCTACAGGTAGCCATTTTAAGGCTTTAATTCGCTTTTCTTCGCTATCAATAAGGTGTACACTTTCGGTTTGTGAAGGAAATTTTTTTGCAATTTTATTGGCAACTTTAGCCAATGCCTTTGTGGGTGCAAAACCAATAGAAATAGGAATACCAGTACCTTGTGTAACTGTTTTTTTTATTTGTTTACCATAGCTAAGTAAATCAAAATTTTCTTGAAATCCCTTGAATTTTAAAAAGGCTTCATCAATGCTATACATTTCTATATCGGGGCTAAAATTGCTTAACAAATTCATTACTCTATTACTCATATCGCCATAGAGTGCATAGTTAGATGAAAATACATGGATATTGTTTTTTTCAAACAGTTCTTTAAACTCAAATGCAGGAGCACCCATTGGCACACCTAATGCTTTTGCTTCATTGCTTCTTGCAACAACACAACCATCATTATTTGATAAAACAACAATAGGTTGCTTTCTCAACTTTGGTTGAAACACTCTTTCGCAAGAGGCATAAAAATTATTGCAATCAATTAAAGCAAACATTAGTGTTTATGGTGTTTTATGGAATAAGTAAGTATGCCCCAAATTTCAAAGTCTTGGTATTCGGTAATTTTTATAGGTTTAAACTCAGGATTTTCTGGCATTAAATAAACTTGTTTACGTTCTACTTTCAAACGTTTTAATGTAAATTCATTATCAATTACACATACTGCTATTGCTCCGTTTGTTGGTTCTAAACTTTTATCAATTATCAGTAAATCATTATCATTTATACCAGCTCCAATCATTGATGTGCCACTGGTAACAGCAATAAATGTAGTGGATGGATTTTTAATTAAATGCTTGTTCAAATCAATTGTAGCGTCTAAAAAATCTGTTGCTGGAGATGGAAAACCTGCATTAATACCATCGGTTACAAATGGTAATTCCAAATCGGTGTCGTTTGATACCGAAAAAAATTTGAAATGAGTGGTTTTGAAAAGTGGTTTTACTTTCATGATGTGGTATCTTTTTTATAGCAGCCTACTAAATTTTTCTTTACAACTAATTTTTGATATTGTTTATATAGATAGGTACAAAGTAACTAATAAACAATATTTAAATGATGAAGTTTTTTTTTAAGAAAATGAATGTACATGAGAAAGCAAACAGGCACTAATTTTTTTATTTGTACAACCCATTTATGGTTGCAAGTATTTCTATTAAAACCTTTGTGGGCTTCCTAAAAATTATATTTGGAAATGACATTTTTTTTTTCTTTCTTTCGTGGGCAAATACCATTTAAAACAATTCTTTATTAACCAGCTTAAAACAATTAATTATGAAAAAAATAATTATTCTATTAATATTTTTTTATAGTTGTAATCAAAACAAAGAAAATGTAAGCCTATTAGAAGATGTTTATTCTATTCCATCTTTTATGCGTTATTCTGCAAGTAGTGATTTATCAGAAAATATAAATGCTGAACATAATTATAAATTATTAGATACTTTGCAATGGATGCATGAAAGCAAATTGGCAACATGGAATACTAAAAAATCGTGGTATGTTCTAAAAAAAGAAATGAGTGATACATTATTGAAAACAAAACATGAAAATATTGTTTCTTTTGCAAAAGCCTACAAAGCACTTGTATTACTTAAATATACTGATCTTTTGCAGCAACAAGATGATGAAGCAATACAGGAAAAGAAAGATTGTTTGGAAAAACTTATTGCATGGAAATATGGAGGTTATCATATCTACTACGGAACAATTATAAGCCTTAAAAATCATATATCTAACAAAGAATTTAAAGGATATATAAGTAAGAGTTTAGCTATTGAAAATCCATTGTTTACTGTTCAAGCAAGTGTTGCTGATACTGATGATGAAAAGGTATTATCAAACCTGTTAGGTACAAAAGAACTAATAAACAATATTCAAAAAATGAAATTATATAAAGAAAAACTTGCCATTCTATAAAAGTAAATGAACGAATAAACTATCCTACCCAAATTCTATTTCTGTATTATCACCAATATTTAAAGTTTTGCTTAATCCATTTACATTGGCATCGCTACCAATTAATGAACTATCCAACACTACTTGATTAATATGGGTATAAGAACCAATAATACTATTTCGTACCACAGAATTTGAGATAGATGAGTTAGAACCTATGGCTACATGAGGTCCAATAATGGAGTTGTTAATTTGACAACCTTGAGCTATGCTTACAGGAGGAATAATAATGGTATCATTAAAAGAGTGAACACTGGTAATATTGCCACCAGATTTTTTTAATAACGTAGCATTGCTTTCTATTAGTGTTTCTTTTTTACCACAGTCAAACCAGTTTTTTACTTTAAAACATTTGAATTTAGCTCCACGTTGTATCATACAATCCAAGGCATCTGTTAAGTTATATTCTCCTTGTGTTTTTATATCTTGTACAAACAAGTGTTGCAAACAAGTGTATAGCAAACTGCTTTCTTTTATTTTGTATAAACCTACCAATGCTGTATTGCTTTTAGGAATGGCAGGTTTTTCTACAACGCTTTCAATAAAGCCTTCTTCATTAATAATTGCTACTCCAAAATCTCTGGGGTCATCAACTTTTCTTACACCCAACATACTGTAAGGGCTTTGCATTACTTCGTGCAAATCGTACTCACAAATGGTATCGCCTAAGGCTACAAAAACCTCATCATGGTTTACAATATTTCGGGTTAATTCAATAGCATGACCTGTACCTTGTCTTTCATTTTGATATACAAAATGCGATTTTATTTCAGGGTAATTTTGTTTTATATAATCTTGAATTTTATCGCCAAAATAACCTACAATAAAAATAAATTCATTAATGCCGGCATCTTTTAATTGATCTACTATATAACTAAGAATAGCTTTACCAGCAATAGGTATTAATGCTTTAGGTTGTGTATAGGTAAGTGGACGAAGTTTTGTACCTGCACCTGCAACGGGGATAATTGCTTTCATTGTAAAAAATTCGATTTTCCAATTTTATTCTAAAATATTTTTACTGCTTTATATTAAATTGGGGATGTGAAATTAGTGAATTTGTTTGTTTGAACAAGTTTTTGAAGTGAATATGGTAATGTTGTTTTCTAAAGGATATTGTAATTAAACTTGCCTACATCAATCTATCAATTAAATTTGCAGACTGTTTTATTTTAATAATACAAACATCTTTAACATTATTAAAAGCAATATTATGCAAAGAGATACACAAGTTTTTGATTTAATAAACCAAGAACTGCAAAGACAAAGACGTGGAATAGAATTAATAGCAAGCGAAAATTTTACAAGTCTTCAAGTAATGCAGGCAATGGGTGGTGTAATGACTAATAAATATGCTGAAGGTTACCCAGGAAGAAGATATTATGGTGGTTGTGAAATTGTAGATAAAACTGAACAATTAGCAATAGACAGATTAAAACAAATTTTTGGAATTGAATATGCCAATGTTCAACCTCATAGTGGTGCACAAGCCAATGCAGCTTTAATGTTGGCAATTTTAAAACCTGGTGATGATATTTTAGGTTTAGATTTAAGCATGGGCGGGCATTTAACACATGGAAGCCCTGTAAACTTTAGTGGCAAATTGTATAAACCACATTTTTATACAGTAACTAAAGAAGAAGGATTAATTGATTATGAAATGCTCGAAACAAAAGCAAAAGAAGTAAAACCTAAATTAATTATTTGTGGTGCAAGTGCCTATAGCAGAGATATAGATTATGCAAGAATAAGAAAAGCAGCCGATGAAGTAGGAGCTTTTTTAATGGCAGATATTGCACATCCTGCAGGCTTAATTGCTAAAGGATTATTGTCTTCTCCATTCAATCATTGTCATTTTGTTACATCAACTACACATAAAACTTTGCGTGGACCTCGTGGAGGAATTATAATGATGGCAAAAGATTTTGAGAATCCATTTGGTTTAAAAGACCCTAAAGGCAATACAAGAATGATGAGTCATTTAATTGATATGGCTGTTTTTCCTGGTACACAAGGTGGTCCATTAGAACATGTAATTGCAGCCAAAGCTGTTGCATTTGGAGAAATATTAACAGATGAGTTTACAACCTATGCCAAACAAGTACAAAGCAATGCACAAGCAATGGCAAAAGCTTTTGTAAACTTAGGTTATAATATTATTAGTGGTGGCACTGATAATCATTTAATGTTAATTGATTTAAGAAACAAAAATATTAGTGGTAAAAAAGCAGAAAATGTTTTAGGCGAAGCCGATATAACTGCTAATAAAAATATGGTTCCTTACGATGATAAAAGTGCTTTTGTAACAAGTGGTATTCGTTTTGGTGTTGCTGCAATTACTACAAGAGGTATGAAAGAAAATAACATGCAATTTGTAGTAAATGCAATAGATACAGCTTTAATGAATGCAGATGATGCTTCTATTTTAGCAAAAACAAAAGCAAGTGTAAATGAGTTTATGTCTCAGTTTCCTTTATATCCAGAATTAGGATAAACCTTTTAAAAAAATAATCTTTATGTTACAACGTATTCAATCTGTTTGGTTATTAATAGCATCATTATTGAGTTTTGCCACATTATGGTTTCCTTTTTTTGCAGGAAATAAAATTGAAAACGGCGTAAACACTTTTATATCTTATACAGCAAAAGATAATTTTATAGTTTTGATATTAAACATTGCTGTAGCAGTAGCAGCTTTAGTAATTATTTTTCTATACAAAGACAGAAAGCAACAAATAAAAATTACTGTAGCAACTTTAATAGTAAGCCTTATTGCAATTATTGTATTATTTACAAAAACAAGCAAAACAGAAACAACAGTTTTAGCATTAACCTCATTAATTTATTTTGTCATTCCTGTATTTTTAGTGTTGGCAATTATTGCAATTTGGAAAGACGAAAAATTAGTAAAAAGTGCCGATAGGCTTAGATAAAATTTATTTTTTAAAATCAAAAATCATTCAATAAAATGGAAAAACAACCTCCACAAAACCCTAATCAAATAAACATAGAACTTACAGAAGAAGTTGCTGATGGTACTTATGCCAATTTAGCTATTATTACTCACGGACATTCTGAATTTGTTTTGGATTTTATAAATGTTATGCCGGGTAATCCAAAAAATAAAGTAAAGGCAAGAATTATTTTTTCGCCCACTCATGCTAAGCGTTTTATGAAAGCTATGATTGAAAATGTAGAACGTTATGAAGCAGCTCATGGAGAAATACAAGACATTGAACAAGTAGAAATTCCTATGAATTTTGGTGGTCCTAATGCACAGGCGTAATTTATTTTCTTGTATTTTTTGCGTATCAGTAATGGTTTAGGGCAACATGAAATGAAATAAGTTTTTTATTTTACATCAAAATCTACAACTATTGTATCTGTTATAGGTTTGCTTTGGCAGGTAAGGATAAAACCTTGTTGAATTTCATCTGCTCCAAGCCCCCAATGAACATCCATTTTTACTTCGCCCTCTACAAGTTTTGCTTTGCAAGTGCAGCACATACCTCCTTTACAGGCAAAAGGCAAATCTGCACCATTTTGTAATGCACCATCTAAAATACTGGTATTATTAAAGGGAAGTTTAAAATCAAAACTTCTGCCATCTGCTTTTATTACAACATTACATGCAGGTGTATTATCATTTGCTGCAACCTCATTATTTATAAGTGTTTTAGAAGATGGAGCAGGAACAAAAATTTCGAAATGAATTTTTTTAGTGTCAATTTTTATATCCTCTAAATAATTTTTTATTGTAAAAATCATTTCTTGCGGACCGCAAATAAAAAATTCATCTACCTTGTTATAGTTTATAACTGAAGCTAATTGTTGTAATTTTTCTTTATTAATTCTGCCAGTAAAAACTGGAAATTCAGATACTTCTCTGCTAAGAATATGCATCAACTGAAAACGATGGAGAAAGCTATTTTTTAAGGAATCTATTTCTTCTTTAAAAATAATACTATTGCTATTTTTGTTTCCATAAATTAAAGTGAAATTACTGTTAGGCTCAGTTAATAAAATGGTTGTAGCAATAGATAAAATGGGCGTTATACCACTACCTGCTGCAAATGCAACATAATTTTTAGTATTATTTTTATCTAACTCTGTATAAAAATTTCCTACGGCTGGCATAACTTCTACAACATCGCCTTTTTTAAAATTTTTATGAGCATAACCTGAGAATAAACCATTATTTAGTTGTTTTATTGCCACTCTAAAATCATTGCTTAAAGGAGAGGAGCAAAGTGAATAAGACCTCCTTACTTCTTCGCCATTTATAGTAGCTTTCAAGGTTATGTTTTGTCCATGTTTGTAAGTAAATACATTCTTCAAATCATCAGGAATATTAAATGCTACAGAAATACAATCATCTGTTTCTTGTTGTATCTGTTGTATAGTTAAAGGATAAAAATGTAATGACATAAAATACTATTTTTAATTTTTTAAATGATATGATTTTTACTTAATTATTTATTTTTTTAATCCGCCTACTAAAATAGTTATCATACTTTCTTCAAGAGCTTTACCACTAATTTTTTGTTTACTTCTGTGCCAACTTTCAATGCCACTAATGGCATGCAACATAATTAATACAGCAGTAGTAGAATCTATTTTTTTAATTTCTTTATTTTTTATTCCTGCATCAATCATTGCTGCAAAACGTTTTCTGTATGTTTTACGCTGCGTTTGAAAGTTAGTTAAATAAGGCTCTGTTAAGTGTTTCCATTCTCTATCACTCACAAAAACTTCTTCAAAATTTTCTACCATTTCTTGAATATGAAATCGTAAAAGAGATTCTATTTTACTCAAACAGGTTGAGTTTTCTGCTTCAATATTGCTTAATTTTTGATTGTATTTATTAGCAACTTTAAAACAAATTTCATTCAGTAAATCATTTTTACTTTTGATATGGTTGTACAAACTTGCAGCCTCTACACCTACAATTTCTGCAAGATCTCTCATACTTGCAGCTTGGTAGCCTTTTTCTTTAAACAAAGCAGCAGCCTTATTTAGAATTATATTTTTTCTACTAAAATTTTCAGAAGTTTTTATACGTCCCATACTATGTTACAAAAATATAAGAAAATAAGGGTTAAAATTTTTCTACTTTTTCCAAACATCTTTGTACTCCTCTTTTTTATTAAACATTGCAAGTACAAAGCTACATTCAGGCACTATTTTTAATTTTTCTTTTCTTGCATAATCAACAGCATTGTTCAATAATTGTACACCTACGCCTTGCCCTTTCAATTTTTCGCTAACTTGTGTATGTTCAATAATCATTGTATCGTTGTTGGGTTGTTTATAAACCATTTCTGCAAGCAGTTCATTATTTTCTTCCATAATAAATGCACCACTGTTTTCTTTATGTTTATGCTGTATATTCATTTTAAAATTTTCAGTAAAATTAAATTTAAAATTCTTTTTTTATAAAAGGATTATCATTGTAATAAATTAGTAAAATTAATTAATGTATAGTAGGCATACTACCATATCAACAAATTACAACTTCAATTTTCAACAACGTGTTTTGATTGTAGATAATTATGATTCTTTTACTTACAATCTTGTACATCTTGTAGAAAAAATTACACATCAACCACCAACTGTTGTTTTGAATGATACAATACATTTGAGTGATGTTGAAAATTACGATAAAATTATTTTATCGCCAGGTCCAGGAATTCCTGATGAAGCTGGTTTGTTATTGCCTTTAATACAACAGTATGCAACAACAAAATCTATCTTAGGCGTATGCTTAGGGCATCAAGCAATAGCACAGGTTTTTGGAGCTAAGTTAATCAATCTTTCTACCGTATATCATGGTGTAACTACAAAAGTGAATGTAAAAATTAAGTCAAAATTATTTCAAGATGTACCTCATGAATTTCTTGCAGGTCAATATCATTCTTGGTGTGTAAGCAAAGAAAATTTTTCTGATGAATTAGAAATTTTAGCAGAAGATGAAAACAATTTAATCATGGCTTTGCAACATAAGCAATACGATATTCAAGGTGTGCAATTTCATCCTGAAAGTGTTTTAACACCTTATGGCGAAACAATTATAAAAAATTGGTTAATGCAGTAATTGTAATAAATTGTTTATGAAAGTTGGTATTTTAATTTGCTAATAATTATTTAAGCAGAATATAGAGCATATTTGCATTTTAAAATAACTTTAAACAGATTTTATATGGCTTACGAACCACCTATTTATTGGAATGATCATGAAGATATTGCTTTAAAATTATACGAACGTTTTGGTGATGAATTTACCGAAAGTAAAATTTACAGAATACGTTTTACTGACTTATTAGAATGGGTTTTAGAAATTCCAGGTTTTGCTGGTACACGTGAACAAAGCAATGAAGGACATTTAGAAATGATACAAAGCACTTGGGTGTATGAATGGAGAGATAATCAAAAAAAATAACCTCAATAAATATTGTTGAAAGTATGAATGTTCTTGAACTTTTTAAACCTATAAATACTTTTGTATTTGATGTGGATGGTGTATTAACAGATGGTACTTTATTGTTATTGCCCAATGGCGTTTTTGCAAGAAAAATGTATATCAAAGATGGCTATGCTTTGCAATTAGCTATTAAAAAAAATTACAGGGTTGTAGTAATAAGTGGCAGCCATTCGCCTGAAGCTGAAGAAAGATTGAGAAAGTTAGGCATTACTGAAATTTTTATGCAAGTGCAAGATAAAGTTGCATTACTTACCAACTATATGCAAGAAAATAATTTGCAAAAAGAGCAAGTATTATTTATGGGAGATGATATGCCAGATTTTGCTGCAATGCAATTAACAGGTTTGCCTTGTTGCCCTGCTGATGCAGCTTTTGACGTAAAAGAAATTGCAAAATATATTTCTCCTTCAAAAGGAGGTAAAGGTTGCGTAAGAGATGTTATTGAAAAAGTTTTAAAACTAAATAATAATTGGAAAGATGATTTTTTATTAAGTGCCATTTAAAAAATCAACAACAATAAATTATACATCTTGAAAAATCTAAAAGCATTTATACAATTAGTACGATTGCCCAACTTGGTTTTTATTGCCCTTACGCAAATTATTTTTTTGTATTGTATAGAATTGCCTTTGTTTAATGAAGCCAGTGTTATCAATAATGTTAGAGGAATTTATTTTGTTGCATTGGTTACAGCATCTGTTTTTATAGCTGCTGCAGGTAACATCATTAACGATTATTTTGATTTGAATATTGACCAAATTAATAAACCTCATAAAGTTGTTGTAGAAAAAATTATTGAAAGACGTTGGGTAATTTTATGGCATTTAATTTTAAGTATTTTAGGTATTGCACTTGGCTTTTATATAGACATTAAAACCAATGTTCGTTTTTTAGGACTTGCTAATACTGCTTGTGTTTTGCTTTTATTTTTTTATTCAGCATCTTTAAAGAAAAAGTTTTTAATTGGTAATGTCATTATATCGTTGCTTACTGCTTGGGTTATTTTAGTTATTACTTATTGCGAAACCAATCATTTATTAGATGTGTTTAGAAAAGATAGCAGTTTGCAAGTAGATAAATTATCGAGGCTTACATTTTTATATGCAGGTTTTGCTTTTATAATTTCGTTAGTTAGAGAAGTAATAAAAGATATGGAAGATATAGAAGGAGACAGAAAATTTGGTTGTAAAACACTGCCAATAGTTTTAGGCTTAAATGCTACAAAAGTTTTTGTTGCTGTATGGTTAATTGTATTAATTGCTGCATTGGTTATAATACAATTTTATGTGTTGCAATTTGGTTGGGTATTTTGGCTAAGTGCCTTGTATTGTGTAATATTTATAGTAATTCCATTGGTTTGGATTTTATTAAAACTCTTCAAAACCCATACTGCACAAGAGTTTCATAAACTAAGTAGTGTAGTAAAAATAGTAATGCTTACAGGAATTTTGAGTATGCTTTTTTTTAGATTTTATGCGTAGGTAAAGTATTTTAAATTATTTTTAAAAGGAAAAAGAAGCGGTTAATTAAAATATTACCAATGCCAATTCGGTAAGAAAATAGTTGGCAGAAATACACTTGCGACAATCCTTAACAGACAGCGATAAAAATAATTTCCCAATTTGGTAACTTTTCTTTACCTTTGACAAAACAATAAAATTGAGGGTAATTGCCAAGAAAATACTCAGGGAGTTTTGGGAGAAACATAATGATTGCGAACAACAATTAAAAGCATGGTTTCAGGAGGCTTCAAAAGCTGAGTGGAAAAGCCCAAATGAAATAAAATCTGAGTATCCAAGTGCCAGCATTATAGGTAACGACAGAATTGTATTTAATATAAAAGGGAATACTTACCGACTTATTGTGAAAATAAATTTTGATTATCTAATGGTTTGGATTCGGTTTATCGGGACACATGCAGAGTATGATAAAGTAAACGCAAAAACAATTTAAAATGAACATCAAACCTATTAAAACAAAGAAAGATTATGAACAAGCAATGATTAGGCTTGAAAATCTATTCGACGCAAAAAAGGGAACACAGAAAGGTGACGAATTGGAAATTTTGAGTTTGTTAATTGAGAAGTATGAAGACGATAAATTTCCGATTGACTTACCTGACCCAATTGAAGCAATAAAATTTCGTATGGAGCAATCAGGCTTGACACAAACAGACTTAGCCAATATTGTAGGACAGAAAAGTAGAGCAAGTGAAATTCTGAATCGTAAACGAAAACT
>Ga0208826_1003266_pt1 | contig 11218 bp, 13 predicted proteins | sample AD_UKC115_MetaG_FD_184451 | JGI IMG/M metagenome (GOLD analysis project Ga0208826, IMG submission 184451) | Active sludge microbial communities of municipal wastewater-treating anaerobic digesters from Hong Kong - AD_UKC115_MetaG (SPAdes)... | ecosystem: Engineered > Bioreactor > Anaerobic >... | reverse complement strand
TATTTGCTGTTTGGGTAGCCATTAAATCTTCGCTAAAAAGCTTAACAATTTGCTTAAATTTGACCTCTGAAATTCTTGAACGAAAAAAATATTTGTTATTCATTGTCCAGACTAAGTTAGAGCATTATTTAAATGTCCTTAACTTATCTTGACCCTACATTAAATAGTCAACATGAAATTTAATTCGCCTATTACGATACAAACAATAGCAGAGATAATTGATGCAGAAATTATAGGAGATTCTGCTTCAAAGGCAGCAGGAATCAATGAAATTCACAAGGTTGAAAAAGGAGATCTTTGTTTTGTTGATCACCCAAAGTATTATACTAAATGTTTACATAGTGATGCTACACATATCATTATCAATACAAAGGACGTAACACTTCCTGAAGGGAAAACATTATTAATAGTAAAGGATCCATTTGAAGCATATTTAAAAATCGTTAATCATTTTAGACCTTTATACATTACAAAAAAAAATATTAGTGATACAGCTTTAGTTAGTGAAGGAACAATTATTATGCCTAATGTATTTATTGGTGAGCAAGTTAAAATTGGCAAGCATTGCATTATCCATTCTAATGTTTCTATTTTAGATTATACAGAAATTGGCGACTATGTAATTATACAATCAGGTACAGTTGTTGGTAGCGATGCGTTTTATTATAATACTAAAAAAAATAGAGACGTATGGTATAAAAAAATGGCTAGTTGTGGAAATGTTATAATTGAAAATGACGTTGAAATAGGAGCTAATTGCACTATTGATAGGGGTGTTACAGCTACAACTCGTATTGGACGAGGAACCAAAATAGATAATCTAGTTCATATTGGTCATGATGTGATGATAGGTAAAAATTGCTTGTTTGCTGCGCAAGTAGGTATTGCTGGGGCAACTACTATAGAAGATGGCGTTACCCTATGGGGTCAAGTAGGCGTAAGCAAAACATTAACCATAGGTTCGAATGCAATGATACTAGCGCAAAGCGGCGTTGGAACAACTTTAGAAGGAAATAAAATTTATTTTGGCTCTCCTGTAGAAGAAGCCTCTATAAAAAAAAGAGAGTTGATATGGATAAAACGTATTCCAGAACTGTGGAAAAAGGTAATGAAACAACAATAGCACGCCTTTTTATTTTGTATGAGTAATGGCGTTAAAATAATTGGATATAATTGCAACTAAACCATCTGAAATATCTATTACTATTCTGTATGCTATTTTCATAAATTGGTTTATTCGTCGTCATTATTTAGCGATAATTGTTTAATCTCTTTATTAGCTTTGTTTGAAATAGTATCTCGTTTTGTACAGGTTAGGAAAGCTGCTAGTGCAAGAATAAGAAGAAAATGATAAAATAATTTTTTCATAGGTTTTAAATTAAAAATAGGTGTTAAAAAAACTGTTAGCGTGGTGAATGTATTACATTTTTGTGTATTACAAAAATTAATGTCTTAATCTATTCAAAAAATTACCGTTTACAGAATGTGTATTTCTATATAACATCACAATAATAGCTAGCCCAACAGTTACTTCTGCCGCAGCTACTACCATTATAAAAAATACAAATAACTGCCCATCGATACCTGCCGTACTGGCTTGGTTTGCGGCGTATGCTATACCATGGTGCATTTTAGCAAAAGCTATTAATAACAGGTTTACTGCATTGAGCATTATTTCAATGCACATAAAAACAACAATGGCGTTACGGCGAGTAAGTACACCTATAATACCTACACAGAATAAAGCAATAGAAAGAAACATGTAATATTCGATAGCCATAAACTTAATTAATAATGAATAATTGATATTTTTCTATTTCATTTTACTTTTTCTGCTCATGTTCTCTTTCCCAACACCACTGCCCCAATAATGGCACTTAAAAATAAAATGCTGCTTATTTCAAAAGGTAATACGTACTCCTTAAAAAGTACTTTACCTAAATTACCAATCAATCCTATATCACCTTGTACCAATTGTGCCGTTTTTGTTTTTAATTCTGTATCTCTAAGTACTGCTGTTAAAACAAGCAGCAAACTTCCTCCAGCTATTGTTCCTGCTAGCTTTAACCATTTATTTTTTCTTGGTTCTATGTCCTTATTTAAATTCATTAACATAATCACAAATAAAAATAAAACCATAATAGCTCCAGCATATACAATAATATTAACTATAGCTAAAAACTGTGCATTCAATAATATGTAATGGCCCGATATAGCAAAAAAAGTAACTACAAGGTATAAAACGCTATAAATGGGGTTTTTAGAAACAATAACCATGATGGCTCCACCTAAGGTTAAACCAGAAAGTATCCAAAACAAAATTTGTGTAATAGGCATAATCTAAGAATAATCAAAAGTAATAAGTCAAAAGCAAAAAATTAAATATTATCTTGTATATCGAATATTTTGAATACCTTATATTAAATTTTAATGCATTACTTTTCACGCTATTCAATTGACGAATTAGCTCATTAATTATAAATATGAATCAAAAAAAAGTTATTTTAATTATTATGGATGGATGGGGTCTCGGGAAAGTTCCAAAAGCTGACGCTATTCAACATGCTAAAATACCGTTCATTTCCTCCCTATATAAAAAATATCCTAATACCACTTTAGTAGCTTGTGGCAATGCAGTAGGCTTACCTGAAGGACAAATGGGCAATTCCGAAGTAGGCCATCTAAATTTAGGTGCAGGAAGAATTGTGTATCAAGAATTAGAACGTATTAATGTAGCTATTCGGAATAGCAAATTAGCAAAAAATGAAGCATTATTACAAACGATACAATATGCAAAAAAGAATAACAAGCCGTTGCATTTAATGGGCTTATTGAGTGATGGAGGCGTGCATTCCCATATCAACCATTTAAAAGCACTAGTGGCAATAGCCGCGCAACAAGGTTTACCAGAAGTTTATATTCATGCTTTTACAGATGGGCGAGATACCGATCCTAAAAGTGGAATACATTTTATAGAAGATATACAACAGCATTTACAAAAATATGTTGGACAAATAGCAACGATTACCGGGCGATATTATGCTATGGATAGAGATAAACGATGGGAACGCATTAAAATTGCTTATGATGCTTTAGTAAATGGTGTTGGACAAACTTCAAATAACATAATAGCATCAGTAAAAGAAAGCTACAACGCAAATATTACAGATGAATTTATTAAACCTATCATTAATAACAAAATAGGATCGAAAGGATTAATTAAAGATGATGATGCAGTTATCTGTTTTAACTTTCGAACGGATCGTTGTAGAGAAATTACACAAGCACTTACTCAGCAAAACTTTCCAGAAAAGCATATGCTTAAAAAGAAATTGTACTACACCACTTTAACCGAGTATGATCATACATTTAAGGACGTGCATATTGTATTTGAAAATAGCAATGTACAAAATACGTTAGGAGAAGTATTTTCCCAGCAAAAGCTACGACAACTTAGAGCTGCCGAAACAGAAAAATATCCGCATGTAACCTTTTTTTTTAGTGGGGGAAGAGAAACGCTCTTTGAAGGTGAAGAACGCATACTCATTCCATCACCCAAAGTAGCCACCTACGACTTACAACCCGAAATGAGTGCTTACCCACTTACAGACGCTACCATAGAAGCTATACAAAAAAACCATCATGATTTTATTTGCTTAAACTATGCTAATGCCGATATGGTAGGTCATACAGGCATTTGGGATGCCATTATTAAAGCAGTAGAAACGGTAGACACTTGTGTAGAAAAAATAGTTACCACTGCATTAAAAAACGGTTATACCATTTTTTTAACTGCCGACCATGGCAATGCAGATTACGCTATAAATGAAAATGGATCTCCAAATACAGCACATAGTTTAAATCTAGTACCCTTGTTTATTATAAATGATGATTTCAAACAAAATATACAAGCAGGTAAATTGGGAGATATTGCACCAACTATATTGCATTACATGAACTTGCCCATACCTAAAGAAATGACGGGGAATATTCTCATCACAGATAAACAATTAGGCTGAAATTTTTTCGTACTACTTTCAGTAATAATTTTAGATTTTTTATAAAATAATATAGCACTCGTAATTTCTAATTTCCTCTCAATGTATATTTGCACGCATGTACTATTTGCTATATGGCTTCTTATACTTAGTCTCGCTACTTCCATTTTGCATAATATATCTTCTATCAGATGGGGCTTTTTTTGTAGTCTATAGAATAATTAAATATAGGCGAGCTATTGTAACGCAGAATCTAGACATCGCTTTCCCAGAAAAAACAACAGAAGAAAAGAAAAGAATTGCTAAAAAATTCTATCATAACTTATGTGATACTTTTTTTGAGTCTATTAAATTATTAAGCATGTCTTCAAAGCAGCTTAGCAAAAGGTTTTCGGCTGATTATAGTTTATTACACCATATCTATAACCAAGGTAAAAGCTGCCAAATACACTTAGGGCATAATTTTAATTGGGAATGGGGTAATGCGCATATTAGCTTGAGTACAAAGTTTAATTTTCTTGGTGTTTATATGCCCATAGAAAATAAAAGCATAGATAGATTTTTTAAAAAACTTCGTAGTAAATTCGGAACTCATTTATTAGCTGCTAACAATATGCGTAATGCCATGTTGCCTTATAGAGATAAGCAGTACACATTAGCCTTGATAGCTGATCAAAACCCAAGTAATTTAAGCAAAGCCTATTGGGTAGATTTTTTTGGGAAACAAACCCCTTTTTTAATAGTTCCAGAAAAAAATGCTCGGCGCATTAACTTGCCTGTGGTATTCGCTACTATCAAAAAAATAAAAAGAGGATACTATCAATGTATATTTAAAATGCTTGCAGAAAATCCAATAGACACAAAAGAAACAGAAATAACCACTTTATTTGTTAGAAATACTGAAAAGTATATTAAAAATCAACCTGAAAACTGGCTTTGGAGCCACCGAAGATGGAAACATGTGAAATAATTTTTTATTAAAAAACTAATTCGATGTGGCTGTTTCCTTTACCAAACTAATTTCTTTTTGCTCTTTTATAGCGCCCCAACCTCCTAATATATTACGTATATTATGTATGCCTTGCCGTTTGAGTAATGATGCTGCAATAACGCTACGATAGCCGCCGCCGCAGTAAATATATACATTCATATCATCTTCAATGGCTGATAATTTTAAAGGATCCATCATTGTTTGTAATGGCATGTTAAAAGCTCCCTTAATATGTCCATCTGCATACTCCACTTCCTTACGAACATCTAACAAAACAATGTTATCATCATAATTTACATCCATAGCCACTTCCGCTGCTTCAACATCAATAATCATATCTATATTTTCTTCTGCGGCTAACCAAGCATCAAACCCGCCGTTTAAGTATCCCAAAAAATTAGAAAAACCTACTCGAGTTAAACGAGTAATGCTCTCTTGAACTTTAGCACTTTCTGCAACTAATAGCAAATGAGCATCAAAAGGCAACAAACTACCAGCCCATTCCGCAAAACGACCTTCCAGTCCAATATTAATAGAAGAAGGTATAAACCCTTGTGTAAATTGTATCGCAGTTCTTGTATCCAACACAAGGGTATTTTCCTTATCCATATACTTTTTAAAATCTTTTATAGATAATGGCTGAAGTGCTTTCTTAAATACTGTATCAATACTCTCATATCCTTCTTGATTGATACGAGCATTGATCGGGAAATATGCTGGGGGGTCGGTTAAACCCGTAGTTACTGCATGAATAAACTCTTCCTTCGTTTTTGCTTTCAACGCATAATTAAATTGCTTCTGTTCACCCAGTGTACTATATGTTTCTTTACCTAAATTTTTACCACAACTACTACCAGGCCCATGAGCAGGATATACAATAATATGATCAGGTAATGAAATAATTTTTTTATATAATGATTCATACAACATACCCGCTAATGTGGTTTGATCTAAATTACCACTACTTAAATCTGGGCGACCTACATCTCCTACAAATAAAGTATCTCCTGTAAATAAAGCATGAGGTTGATTTTGTTCATCATATAATAAAAAACAGCAAGACTCTAGGGTATGGCCAGGTGTATGTATCACCTTTATACTTATATCTCCCAATATAAATATTTGTTGATCTTTTGCTTGAACGATAGGAAAACTTGTTTGCGTATTTGGCCCATAAATAATGGATGCCTCCGTAGCTTTTTGTAGTTCTAAATGACCGCTTACAAAATCGGCATGAAAATGTGTTTCAAAAATATATTTGATGGTAGCATTTCGCTCTTTAGCTAATAAAAGATAAGCATCAATATCTCGTAAAGGATCAATAACAACAGCATCTCCATTACTTTCAATGTAATAGGCTGCTTCACTAAGGCAATTGGTATATAATTGTTGAATAAACATACGAATATCTTTTTGCAAAGATACAAGCTTCATACATACATTTTATTAAAAAGGGCATAGGAATTCCTACCTGAATTATACTTACTATTTAGAGGTATAAACATTTTTTAAGTAATCCGGCTCGGCATAAGCCATATTAGCAAAATCTCTTTTTTGATATTTTTTGTATGCCAATTGTACTTGAGCATCTACCATAGGTATTACATGATCACAATGGATCATGTTAACATTTGTACAAATAGCTTCCCATTTTGCACTTCCGCTACCAAAAAAAACAACGGTATGATGTTGAAAAAACGATTCAAAACTATTTTCATTCAATATTAAAACGGAAGGATCCATTAATATTTGCAATTGTTGATTATACACTGCCGTAAAAACTTCATTCCGACGAGCATCTATCATAGGACAAAATAAAGTTGATGAGCTGATGGGTTGATGGGTTGATGAGTTGATTGCAGCCATTGTCATTACTTCAAGTGTATTTAATGTAATGAGTGGTATATTTAATGCGTAACACAGTCCTTTAGCAGAGGCTAACCCAACTCTTAATCCAGTATAACTTCCAGGACCTGCAATAACAGAAACAGCATTCAACGGTTGAATATTAAACATTGAAGGTTTAATGATTGTTTGAATAGCAGGTTGCAAAAAGGAAGCATGATTTTTTTGATCTTGATTTTGTAATACTTCCACTACTTTATCATTTTCAGATAAAGCAACAGTTGCTTCTTCTTGCGCTGTATCTATATGTAGGATATAGTTGATAATTAATAGTTGATAATTAATAATGTATGCTTACTTCTTTATTTGCTATTTTGGGTTTGTTATTTCTTCTTCTAATATTTTTGCTACAATATATCTATTATCTTTAATAGATAAGGTTTTCAATAACGCATAGACATTTAACAATCCAATTTTTTCAGCCCATTCAAAAGGGCCGTAAGGATAATTAGTGCCTAATCTCATGGCTATGTCTATATCATTTTTTGTACTTACGTTTTTCTCTAAAACGTAGTATGCTTCATTAATAATCATGGAAATTACTTTTGATGTAACCATTCCGGGCACATCGGGCACTAGCGTATAATTCCAGTTTAAAAGTTTAGTAACATCTGTAATATAATTTCTAAATTGCTCAGGTGCTGCTACCTCTATACTCTTTGGATTGAATAATGTATTCCATCCATTAAAACGAATACAAGAAAAAGGAATATCAGATAATGTTTTAATAACAGACGAAACCCAAATAGGTTTATGTTGAATAGTTTGCAATAAAGAATCGTGGCTGGCCAAATCTTGATCATATAATCCATCTACATACACATCTGCTTCCATTGTACACAATGCTTTAATATCTTCCATCCAAATAATATGTATAGAAGAAGGGATAGTTATTTCTTCCATAGATTTACGCATCCAACCTGTTGCTAAAATAGCAATATGCATATATATATTTTTTAGCAAAAATAGTTTTGTCCATTTACATTGTAGCATATACTTTTGATCTATGGAAAAAATAATGATAAAAACCGACAAAGCGCCAGTCCCTATTGGACCTTACAGTCAAGCAGTTTGGGCTGGAAATTTATTATTCATTTCAGGACAAATTGCATTAAATCCTACATCAAATCAGTTAATGATAAAAAACATCGAAGAAGAAACCACACAAGTAATGGAAAATATAAATGCTATACTAATAGCAACTAACCTTACATTCAATAACATAGTTAAAACAACTATTTTTTTAAGTGATATGTCCCTTTTTACAGTAGCTAATGACATATATGGAAAATACTTTACTGGCACATTCCCTGCACGTGAAACATTTGCAGTAAAAGGATTGCCCAAAAATGTTAATATTGAAATTAGCGTAATTGCGCATAGATAGACAAACCCTTCTTCTTATTATGAGTTATACACCCAGCCATAAAATCCGTATTGTAACCGCCGCCAGCTTATTTGATGGACACGACGCCGCTATCAATATTATGCGTCGTATTATGCAATCAAAAGGAGCAGAAATTATTCATTTAGGCCACAATAGATCCGTACACGAAATTGTAGAATGTGCTATAGAAGAAGATGTACAAGGCATTGCGATAACTTCTTACCAAGGCGGGCATGTAGAGTTTTTTAAATATATGAAAGATTTATTGAAAGAAAATGGTTGTGATCACATAAAAATATTTGGCGGTGGCGGCGGAACTATTTTACCTACTGAAATAGAAGAACTACACAAATATGGAATTACCAAAATATACAGCCCCGATGATGGTCGGCACATGGGTTTAGAAGGTATGATTGAAGATGTAATTCGACAATGCGACATCCAACTCCCTATCTCCCCCAAAGGGGGAGGAGAGAAAAAAACTCTTGGAGAATGGAAAGATATTCGATTAATAGCCAGACAAATAACCAATGTAGAAAATGAAATAGAAAAATTCAATATTCAACATTCAACATCTAAAATACCTGTACTCGGTATAACAGGCACAGGCGGCGCCGGTAAAAGCTCTGTTACCGATGAAATTGTTCGTCGTTACTTACATGCGTTTAAAGATAAAACCATTGCTGTTATTTCTATCGATCCTTCTAAAAAGAAAACAGGCGGCGCATTATTAGGCGATAGAATTCGCATGAACGCTATTGCTCATCCTAGAGCTTACATGCGAAGTATGGCTACTAGAGATGATAATACAGCTATCAGTCATTATGCCAAGGAAGCCATTGAAATATGCAAAGCAGCTGCATTTGATTGCATTATTTTAGAAACTGCTGGCGTTGGTCAAAGTGATGTAAGCATTATAAATTATTGTGATGTAAGCATGTATGTAATGACTCCAGAATATGGAGCCGCTTCCCAACTCGAAAAAATTAATATGTTAGATTATGCCGATATTGTTTGCATTAATAAATTTGATAAAGCAGGTGCTTTAGATGCTTTACATGATGTACGTAAACAATACAAACGCAATCATGCATTATGGAATGCAAAAGATGAAGAGCTTCCTATTATTGGAACCATCGCCTCCACATTTAACGATACAGGCTGTAACGTTTTATTTGAAAAAATTATTCATACCATAGAAGAAAAATGCAATCTCACTTTTGGTCAACACAAATTAACAACCAAAACAGAAACTAAGAAAGAAGCTATCATTCCACCGTCTCGAGTACGCTATTTAAGTGAAATTTCTGAAACCATTCGAGCATATAACCATTGGGCTGTTGAACAAAGCGATATAGCTACAAAACTTTATCAATTGGATGGAGTAATAAATATGCTTGAAAAAAATAATCTATAATATTCCATTGCTCTTAAAAAGTAGGCTATTCAAAAAAGCTAATTTTTTTAGCAAATCTCATAAAACTATTTACAGATAAGCATTATAGAAGATTTTTCTATTTTTAAAATATAGGTCTATAGGCCTATATTTGCTCATTATAGGTCTATAGGCCTATATTCTTAATCGTTTATATGGCATCTAAAAAAAAGCATGCAGCTGTTTTAACTGGCGATCTTATCGGCTCTAGAAATTTATCTCCTACTGATAGAAAAAAAATGCAACAAGTTCAACGTAAAATCTTTGATCAACTTGCCAAGCAATTTTCTGATTTTAAAGCCGAAGAATTTAGAGGAGATGGATTTCAAGCGGTTGTTTATAATAATAGAAATCATGCACTGCGTATTGCACTGCTCATACAAACTGCATTGCTTAAAAAATATTTTGGCATACGTATTGGCATTGGCATTGGCGATATTACGTATCAAGCAACCAATATAACAACATCTGATGGACCAGCGTTTCAACTATCTGGTCCCATACTAGATGAATTAAAAAAACGCAATCAATATATTGGGATAGCATCTGAAAACGCTTCAGCAAATTATGAGTGGAGTGTACATTCTATCACATTAAATTTTTTAATTGAAAAATGGAGCCCATTGCAAAGTGAGGCTATTCATGAGCACCTAACCAGCACTACGCAATTGGAAGTTGCTGAAAAGCTAAACATTAGCCAACCCTCTGTACATCAACGCTTACAAACAGCAGGTTGGCCCGTGGTAGATGCCATTGTTAAACGATTTGAATCTTATATATTTAACAGTTAAAACCAATATGCATGCTTTTGCTAATCAAATGGATTGTAGCCCATCTTATTGGAGATTTTGTACTCCAAACTAAGGCTATGGTCTTAGAAAAAAGAAAATTAAAATTAACCTCAGCCTATCTATACATTCATTGTTTGCTACACGGAATACTTATATATGTTATTTCCATGCAATGGACTAATTGGCTAGCACCGGCACTTATACTCACTTCACACTTAATTATTGATATATGGAAACTGTATCAAAAAAATAATTTAACTACTTTTTTAATCGATCAATCTTTACATATAGCTTGTTTAGTCTGTATTTGGTCGTTGCATGATAATACCACAGACATACTATCCAACCTTCAACACATTCAACAATCTTCTTCTTTTTGGGTATTGGTTACAGGGTATACTATTATAATATGGCCATTATCTATGATGTTAGGCTTAGCAACTCAACGATGGAGAATACAAATACAAGACCAAATAACTGCGTCAGAGAATAGCTTGGCGGAGGCTGGTAGGTGGATTAGCATTTTTGAACGTGTAATGGTATTTACTTTTATACTAACCAATCATTTTGAAGGCATTGGGTTATTAATTACAGCTAAATCTATTTTACGATTTAATGATATAAAAGGACCTGAACAACGCAAAGAAGCAGAGTATGTACTTATTGGCACATTAATGAGTTTTTGTATCTCTATTGTAATTGGTCTTCTAT
>Ga0208826_1003264_pt1 | contig 11223 bp, 8 predicted proteins | sample AD_UKC115_MetaG_FD_184451 | JGI IMG/M metagenome (GOLD analysis project Ga0208826, IMG submission 184451) | Active sludge microbial communities of municipal wastewater-treating anaerobic digesters from Hong Kong - AD_UKC115_MetaG (SPAdes)... | ecosystem: Engineered > Bioreactor > Anaerobic >... | reverse complement strand
TAATGGTATAAAGATAATGAATATCAGTGAATTATACAAATTTTTTTATAACTATTTTTTGAAAAATATGCCCTAATTTATCCCTCTTAAAGTAGGATACTTTGCGGATAATCATTTAATATTTTTATCCTTAAATCCTTAGCATATTATCACTATCGTTTTTTAAATGAAATCCAATTTCAGAGATGTAAAGCAAGTCTATCGGACTAAATCATTCTCAGGCAAGAGATTTGGATAAATTCTATTCTCACTTCAATGCATCCCTTGCAATAGTCAATATCACAAAAATTATTCATTTGAATCATATTAATAAAGGTGATAAACCATTTTCAATAGCTGACTGTAAAATACAAAGCACTGTATCACAACGCATTTTTATTAAACCAGTTTATTCAGGATTTCGGTATCAAACTAAAAACCCTAAAAAATCATCACCTTATCAAAAAACTACTGAATTTCGGAACTAAGGCAGCTTTATTATAATTTTTTTAACGAAGTGTTACCTACCTAAGAATCCTCCTTCATTTATTGATTGAAATTAATTAACTTTGCAAATTTAAACTAATTTGAATCTAAAGATTTAGGAGAAAAAAACTTAAATTAATAATTTTCAATTTATTATGGAATATAATTTTAAGGAAATTGAGGTAAAGTGGCAAAATTACTGGAACGAAAATAACATTTACAAAACTGAAATAGAATTATCTAAACCTAAATATTACGTATTGGATATGTTCCCTTATCCTTCGGGAGCAGGTCTTCATGTAGGACATCCGCTTGGTTATATTGCTTCTGACATTTACAGCCGTTATAAAAGAATGAAGGGATTTAATGTACTTCATCCGATGGGGTTTGATGCTTTTGGATTACCTGCTGAACAGTATGCTATTCAAACAGGACAACATCCAGCCATTACAACGAAGAAAAATATTGAACGTTATCGGGAACAACTCAATAAAATCGGTTTTTGCTACGATTGGAGCCGCGAAATTCGCACCTGTGATCCAGATTATTACAAATGGACACAATGGGCTTTTATTCAAATGTTTAAACATTATTACGACGAAAAATTACAAAAAGCCCAACCCATCACTTTGCTGGTTGAACATTTTGAAAAATATGGTACTGAAAATCTAACTGCTGTTGGTACGAAAGTATTGAATTTTACTGCTAATGAATGGAAAGCAATGAGTGAAAAAGCTCAACAGGAAATTTTACTGAATTATCGTATTGCTTACCTTGCCGATACGAAAGTAAACTGGTGTCCAGCTTTAGGGACTGTTTTAGCCAATGATGAGGTGAGTGAAGGCGTTTCCATTCGAGGTGGTTATCCGGTGGAACAACGCGTGATGCGTCAATGGTGTTTACGTGTTTCAGCTTATGCTCAACGTTTACTGGACGGTTTGGAACAAATTGATTGGTCTGAATCATTGAAAGAAACTCAACGAAACTGGATTGGAAGAAGCGAAGGAGCCGAACTTCGCTTTACCATTAAAGGGAAAAATGTAAGTTTCGATGTATTTACCACCCGACCTGATACAATTTTTGGCGTAACTTTTATGGTACTTGCTCCTGAAAGTGAGCTGGTTAAAATCTGCACTACACCTGAACAAAGCAAAGAAGTAGAAGAATATTTAGAGGCAACAAAAAAAAGAACCGAGCGAGAAAGAATTGCCGATAGACAAGTAACTGGTGTTTTTACAGGCTCTTATGCTATTCATCCCATTACTGGAAAAGAAATTCCCATCTGGATTTCCGATTATGTTCTTGCTGGTTATGGCACCGGCGCTATTATGGCTGTTCCTGCTCATGACAGTCGTGACTATGCTTTTGCAAAACATTTTAATTTGCCAATAATTCCTCTGATTGAAGGTTGCGATGTCAGCAATGAAAGCTTTGATGCCAAAGAAGGAATTATGATAAATTCAGAATTTTTGAACGGACTTCCTGTACCTGAAGCTATTGAAAAAATAAACAAATATATTACAGAAACAGGAATTGGTCATGTAAAAGTAAATTATCGCATTCGTGACGCTATTTTCAGTCGTCAACGATATTGGGGCGAACCCTTCCCTGTTTATTATAAAGACGGCATGCCTTACGTGCTGGACGAAAAAGAGCTTCCATTGGTTCTTCCCGAAATTGATAAATATCTTCCTACTGAAAATGGTGAGCCACCCTTGGCAAGAGCCAAAAATTGGAAAACAAAAGAAGGTTATCCGCTGGAAGTTTATACCATGCCCGGTTTTGCAGGCTCTTCTGCTTATTATTTGAGATATATGGATCCTCACAATGATGAAGCATTGGTAAGTCGTGAAGCAGATGAATACTGGCGAGACGTGGATTTATATCTTGGTGGAACTGAACATGCTACTGGTCATTTGATTTATAGCCGATACTGGAATAAATTTTTATTCGACATTGGTGTTGTTTGCGAAGAAGAACCTTTCAAGAAATTGATTAATCAGGGAATGATTTTGGGAAGAAGTAATTTTGTCTATCGAATTAAGGACACCAATACATTTGTTTCTTATCATCTTAAAGATCAATATGATACAACTCCTATTCATGTAGATATCAATTTGGTGGACAATGATATACTCGACATAGAAAAATTCAGGAACTGGAATCCTGAATATAAAAATGCTGAATTTATTTTGGAAGATGGCAAATATATCTGCGGCTGGGCAATTGAAAAAATGTCTAAATCAATGTACAATGTGGTCAATCCTGACGATATTATTGAAAAATATGGTGCTGACACATTGCGACTGTATGAAATGTTTTTGGGTCCGATTGAACAGTCTAAACCATGGGACACGAAAGGGATTGATGGTGTATATCGTTTCCTGAAGAAATTATGGAACTTGTTTTACAAAGAAGAACAATTTTTGGTGACACAAGAAACTGCCTCTTTAGAAGAATTAAAAACGCTTCACAAAACCATCAAAAAAGTTACTTTTGATATTGAAAATTTTTCGTACAATACTGCTGTTTCAGCATTTATGATTTGTGTGAATGAACTGACAGCCTTAAATTGTCATAAAAAAGAAATATTGGAACCGTTGGTTATTTTGTTGGCGCCTTTTGCTCCACATATTGCAGAAGAACTTTATCATGCGATGGGAAATAAAGGAACCATTTTTAATGCTTCTTTCCCAACGTGGAATGAAAATTATTTGGCAGAAAATAAGGTAAAGTATCCCATTTCTTTTAATGGGAAAGTACGCTTTACGCTGGAGTTGCCTGCAAATATGGAAACAAAAGAAATTGAAAAAGTTGCATTGGAACATCCTCAAACCATTAAATTGCTGGTAGGAAAAACACCCAAAAAAGTAATCATTGTTCCAGGCAAAATTGTCAATATTGTTTTTTAAAAAGTAAGCCTTTCTTTAGCAAAAAGAATATGAACATCAAATCCATCACTAAAAAAAATTGGATTACTATTCGAGAATATGTTCTGATTACTTTCGGATTATTGATGTATGCTTTTGCGTGGAAAGGTTTTTTATTGCCACATCAAATCACTGGTGGCGGCGTCACTGGTATTGGTGCGATTGTTTATTATGCTACAGGAATTCCAATTTTTCTGACTTATTTCAGCATTAATTTAATTTTGCTTATTGCGGCATTAAAAATCATTGGCTTTAAATTTAGTGTACGCACTATTTATGGCGTCATTGCTATCACGCTATTTTTTGCTGTCATTCCACAAGCTAAAACTGGCACTTTTGTTGCTCCTAACGATAATTTTATGGCTTGTGTGCTTGGTGGCTTAATTTCGGGAACAGGATTGGGAATAGTTTTTCTCAACAATGGCAGTTCAGGCGGAACAGACATTATTGCAAAAATTGTAAATAAGTATCGAAATATCACATTGGGAAGAGTGTTGCTGTATTGCGATGTTTTAATTATCTGTTCTTCTTATTTTTTCTCATTTGGAAGCCTGGAAAAAGTAGTTTACGGTTTAACCAACATGGCTATTGCTAATCTTTCTATTGATATGGTCATTAATGGAGTACGACAATCGGTTCAGTTTTTTATTTTTTCAAAAGAATATGATAAAATTGCTACGCGAATCAATGAAGAAATTCACCGCGGAGCCACTATTTTGGAAGGTACTGGTTGGTATTCCAAACAACCTGTCAAAGTAGTGACGGTTATTGCTCGCAAAAATGAATCGCAAAAAATTTTCCGAATTGTAAAAGAAGTTGATCCTGATGCTTTTGTTTCGCAATCGTCTGTCATTGCTGTTTATGGCAAAGGATTCGATGTGATGAAAACTAAGTAAATTTTTACCTTTATTGTCAAAACAAATGGGTGATAATTTAAAACAAAAAACCCTCGATGCTCTTACCTGGAGTGCTATTGACAGATTTGGACAGCAAATCATTCAAGTCATTATTGGCATCATCGTAGCCCGTTTGCTGTCGCCTGACGATTATGGACTGATGGGAATGATTATGATTTTTGCTGCCCTGTCATTTGTGTTAGTAGAAAGCGGTTTCGGGCAAGCACTGATTCGTAAAAAAGACGCTTCTGAAATTGATTTTAATACCATTTTTTATTTTAACATTTTTATTTCCATCGCATTATATGTGCTGCTTTATTTTCTGTCACCTGCTATTGCTCGCTTTTTTCATCAGCCACAATTGACCAAAATAGGAAGAGTTATTTTTATTTCCTTGTTGTTCAATGCTTTTTATCTGGTTCCATTTACACAAAAAGTGAAAGAAATGGATTTTAAATCCATAGCTAAAATCAATATTCTCTCCGTTTTTTTAAGTGGAAGTGCCGGAGTTACACTGGCTATTTTGAAATTTGGCGTATGGGCATTGGTGATTCAACAAATTTCCTTTCATTTTTTTAGAATGATGGGGTATCATTCCTTTGTAAAATGGAAACCTAAATGGCTATTTTCTTTTTCCGTTATTAAAGAATTCTGGAGTTTTAGCGTTCATATTTTAGGTTCTTCCATCCTGACAGTTATTTTTAATAATTTATACGTTTTCATTCTCGGTAAATATTACCAAAGAAAAGATGTTGGATATTATTCTCAAGCCAATAAACTAAGTGAAACAGTCAATTTCACTTTTCAGCAAATATTGGGAAGTACTTATTCCATGTTTAGTCAAATTCAGGAGGAAATCGAACGATTGAATCGTATCTTTAAAGTTGTTATCAAAAGAACTGCTTTGGTGACTATTCCTGTGATATTTACTTTTATTGTAATTGCCTATTCTTTGATTTATGTTCTGCTTTCAGCAAAATGGCTGCCTTCCGTTCCTTATATTCAGATTCTGTGCCTGGCTGCGTTATTTAATCCTTTTTATACACTCAATATTAATGTTTTAAATGCCAGAGGAAAATCAAAAATCACTTTTCGGCTCGAAATCATAAAAAAAGGGCTCATTTTACTCTCAGCCATTATTTGTTTTAGATGGGGAATATTCATCATGCTGGGTGCTTATGCTTTTATCAATTTTGTGGTTTATTTATTTTCTATTTATTCCGTCAAAAAAGAAATTCACGTAACCATCAAAAGTCAAATCGAAAATATTGTTCCTGGTTTTCTAATAGGTTTGATTCTTGCCTTATGTGGAGTAGGAATTGCCTGGCTATGTAAAAATCTTTTTGTAGAACTTTTTGTGCAATTGGTAATTATTTGCTCGCTTTACTTTTTCATTATAAAAAAATATCAAAATGACTTTTACAACGAAGCCATTGAATTCGTTCAAAGTAAAGTAAAAGTTTTCAAGAAATAATTCTTCACTATTTACTGTAATTTTTTCTTGTTCGCCATATCTTTTGGTTATCACTGAAATACACAGAAAACTTTGCTTTCTTACAAATCATTTGGACTTATTTTTCTATTGTCAACCAAGTAACATGTTTAAATAAATTGAACAAAAAAAATCGACCAGGCAAAATACCTGGCCGAAAAAATGAGAAGATTCTGTTATTTTATCAGCTTCCCCTGATAAGTTCCTTTTTCAGTAGTGATTTGATATAAATAAATACCACCTGCAAGTTTTTCCAAATTAATTTTTTTATCTGAACCAATATTTTGGGTCACCAACAATCTTCCCTGCAAGTCAAAAAGTTTAAATTCTGCTTGCTGAATGTCATTTGATAAGTCAATGTTCAAATCATTTGCTACCGGATTGGGGTAAAGTTTTATACTTCCTATTGGGATGTGGGGTACTGCTGATTCTAAGTCAGAGTAATAGTAAATTTCCTTTCCACTTTCTTCCCAAGTAATACCATCTTCACTTTCATAAATAATAACGTTTATAAGTTTATTTTTAATTGATGCACCAAATGGTAATAAAAGATTTTCTCTTGAATAATTATAATCGTAAGCAACAACATATTTAGATTTTGCCTGCCATTGTTGATTAATATTATTCCAATTATACTCAATTCTTAATACGATATTTCCATTTTTATCATAAGCATATTCATATTTGTCATATCCTTCCCATTGTTCAGTCTCCCAATTCCAATAATAAGATGCTGCTAATATGAAATTTCCCCTTTCATCATAAGCATATTCATATTTGTTAAATCCTTCCCATTGTTCAGTCTCCGAATTCCATTGATAATATGTTTCTAATATAAGATTTCCCCATTCACCATAAGCACATTCATATTTGTAATCTCTTTCCCATTGTTCAGTACCCGAATTCCAATAATAATATATTTCTAATGTAAGATTTCCCTTTTCATCATAAGCATATTCATATTTGAAAAGTCCTTCCCATTGTTCAGTCTCCGAATTCCATTGATAGGCTGCTTTTAATATACGATTGTCTCTTTCATCATAAGTATATTCATATTTGTCAGATACTTTCCATTGTACAGTATCCGAATTCCATTCATAATCTGTTTCTAATATAAGATTTCCATTTTCATCATAAGTATATTCATATTTGTCATCTCCTTCCCATTGTTCAGTCTCCGAATTCCAATGATAATATGCTTCTAATATAAGATTCCCTCTTTCATCATAAGTATATTCAGATTTGTAATATCCTTCCCATTGTTCAGTCTCCGAATTCCATTGATAGGCTGCTACTAATATAAGATTCCCTCTTTCATCATAAGTATATTCATATTTGTCATCTCCTTCCCATTGTTCAGTCTCCGAATTCCAATGATAATATGCTTCTAATATAAGATTCCCTCTTTCATCATAAGTATATTCATATTTGTCATCTCCTTCCCATTGTTCAGTCTCCGAATTCCAATGATAATATGCTTCTAATATAAGATTTCCTCTATCATTATAAGCATATTCCTCTTTGGAACTGTTTAGCCATTCATTGGTATTAATATCTCTTTCTATTCGTACAACACTATCTAAACGTTGCTTCAGTTCGGTTTTGACATTAAATACATTTTTAGCTTTTTGTGGAAAATGATTTGAGGTAAAATTTTGCTTATTTACTTTGAAAAGAAATGGAAAAGGTTGTTTTTCTTTTTCCTCTAAGAGGTCAGGAAAAGTATTATTATCCAGCCGACAAAATGGCTCTTTCTTTAATCGATCTTGTTTTGCTTTATGAAAAAAAGAAGGAATTTCCTTTTCCTGTTGTTGATACCGCTCAGCATTCAATGGGGATTTTTTTTCTTTCAGAAATTGCGGATGTAACTTTTCACGCTTATTCAATGTATTTGGCTGAGCAAATAGACAAGTCGAAAAAATTGCCAGCATTATGGTTAAAAAAGTAATTTTTGTTTTCATAATAGTATTTTTTAAGGTTAAACTTCTATTTGATTTTAAGACTTATCAATTTTTGTTATTAATTATCCGCAAATATAAAGTATAATTTGCAAATTTGTTCTTTTATTGCAAATATTTTTAAAAAATATAAAATAAAAATTATCGAGTAAGGATTAATAAAAATTTTAAAATAGTTGAAGTGTGTAATATGCGAACAAAAACTACCCACTTTATAAAGAATTCGTGTTTGGCATATATTTCTTATGGACGCAGACATTTACCACCTTGCTCCCGCACCATAAGACTATGTGGTGAGGGAAAGAAATAATTTTTTCCAGTACAAAATTCAATAAATTTGCTTTACGAAAGATTCGTGCGGCAGCACAGGATGTTGGGTTGAAAAAATTGTTTTTTGTCTTTCAGGGAAGATATAAATACATGTTTGCACCCGCAAGTACATACTTTAATATTTTTTTTGTTTTATTTTGAATTTATAAAATTATTTTGTATGTTTGTAAGGTAAAAATTCCTGTAAAACATAATAAAGAAATGGTGAAATACGTAGAAGTTAATGTGATATGAGTTTATTCACCAAAAATAGATAGTATTTTGGTTTTATTACTTATATAAACGAGTTAGCATTCATTAGCAAAAAAACACTAACAAATATAAACAGATAAATAAAAAAAATATTCACCATAAAAAAAGGAGGTCGAAAATGAGACACAAACAAAAAAAGTTGAAAGTTGAAAGGAGAAAGTTAAAAGTTATAGGAGTAGCAACACTTTTTACTTTTGCCTTATCTCTTTCTACTCTATCAGCACAAGAGAGCATTAACGCCACAGGCGGTGATGCTTCGGGCAGCGGAGGCTCGGCGAGCTATTCCGTTGGTCAGGTTGTTTACACCACCAACACAGGCACATCAGGGTCTGTAGCACAGGGAGTACAACAACCTTTTGAAATTTCGGTAATAACCGGATTAGAAGAAGCCAAAGGCATCAAACTTTCGGTTTCGGCATATCCCAACCCGACAACCGATTTTCTAATATTGGAAGTAAAAGAGTTTGATATTTCAAATTTGAACTTTCAATTGTACGACATGAAAGGAAATTTTTTACAAAGCGAAAAAATCAATGGCAATCAAACAAGAATTGCTATGGGCAGTCTTCCGCCAGCAACCTATTTTGTGAAAGTTATAGAGGGTAACAAAGAAATAAAAATATTTAAGATAGTGAAAAGGTGAAAGGTGAAAGGTGAAAGTATGGGAATTGAGAGGTTTGAGGATATTATAGCATGGCAAAAAGCAAAAGAACTTACCATACAAATATATAGTTTGTTTGAGGCAAGTAAGGACTTTAGATTCAAAGACCAGATACAATGGGCATCTGTTTCAATAATGAATAATATTGCTGAAGGTTTTGAACGAAAGAGCAATAAAGAATTCAAACAATTCTTATATATTGCCAAAGCCTCGTGTGGATAAGTACGGTCTATGCTAATTATTGCTCATGAGCTTAAAAAAATAAACACTTCTGATTACGAAGCATTACTTTCCTTTTCTGTGGAAATATCAAGAATATTATTTGGTTTAATTAATAGGTTATAAACTTTTAAAACAGAATAATCATGAGAAAAAATTTTTTAAAAACAATTATGGTACTTGGGACTTTAACCTTGTACCTTTTTCCTGCTCACGGGCAAAGCCCCGAAAAAATGAGCTATCAGGCAGTAATTCGCAACAGTAGCGATTCTTTAGTAATAAACACGCAAATCGGTATGAAGATAAATATCCGTCAAGGTTCTGCAAGCGGAACGGTGGTATATACCGAAACACAAACGCCAACTACCAATGCCAATGGTTTGGTAAGTATTGAAATAGGCAGCGGAGCAGGTTTTAATACAATTGATTGGTCAGCAGGTCCTTATTTTATTGAAACAAAAACCGACCCTACTGGAGGCACAAATTACACCATTACAGGTACAAGCCAGTTATTGAGTGTACCTTATGCGTTGCATGCTAAAACTGCTGAAACAGTAACCAGCGGAGCATCCCTTGCAATTGGTCAAAGCTACCAAGGCGGTATTATTTTTTGGTTAGATGCAACCGGACAGCACGGCTTAATAGCAGCTACAGCAGACCAAAGCACAGGAATACAATGGTACAACGGAACTTATCGTTATACCGGAACCACCGGCGATGGTTTGTATGCAGGTAAAATGAATACCGCAATGATAATAGCTACACAAATCGCAGACAACCAAACAGGAAATTTTGCAGCAAAAGTTTGTGCTGATTATTCAGTAACCGTTGGAGGTGTTACCTATGGCGACTGGTATCTACCTTCAAAATACGAGCTGAATTTATTATACCTACAAAAAACTGCGGTTGGCGGTTTTGCTAATACCTACTATTGGAGTTCTACCGAGTACGGTAACTACAACGCTTGGGTACAGAGCTTTGGCAATGGCTACCAGACCAACCTCGGTAAGCTCAGCCCCTACTATGTGCGTCCTATTCGGGCTTTTTAACTATTTACCCCGTGAGATACGCAGCTATCTCATGGGGTTTATTCTTTTTTGATATGTATTATTATGTTTATGTTTTAAAAAGCGATAAAGATGGCAATAATTATGTTGGCTACACAAATAATTTAAAAGAAAGATTAGCATTTCATAATGAAGGCAAGGTACAATCCACTAAAAATCGTTTGCCCTTCAAGTTAATATATTTTGAAGGATGTGTAAATCAACAAGACGCTACAAAACGGGAAAAATATTTGAAAACAGCATGGGGCAAACGATATATTAAATCACGATTAATTAATTATCTCACGGGGTGAATCTATTTAACCATTTATCCGCGAAGCGGTTGATTTTTTTCAATATATGGCATTCTATTACGAATTACAGGTTTTTAAGGATGTTTATAAACTTGTATTGAAAATTTTTGAATACACCTAAAATCCGCAAGTGAAAAAATTGGTTTGAAAAATTTCAATCTTTAGGTCTATTTCGAGGAATTTTATTCGTTTTTTGTCGACGGTTACGTCTCTTTTCTCCAAAAATTGTAAATCTGCAATCGCGGCAATGCTTACTTCTCATCCCACCTGATTCATGACCACAAGCGATTTTTTCTTCTTTATTTAAAACACAGATAATCAACCAATTAAGTTTTACTCAAGGGCATAACTTCCCCCTTGTTGTTCAATCGGCTAATCAGTTTTACTCAAATACCAGGTGATATTTTTTTGTGGTGAAGAGTTTCAATACATAGTCGTTCCTTAAATTTATTCTATTCGATTAAATATCAATAAAATAGTTGTAAAAAAGTTTGTTTATATTTGCAGGAATGAGTATCTTTACAGTATAAAACACTGCAAATTATGATAGGAAAATCACCGAGAAAAGATCAACGAGATTTATTTCGTCCCATGTTGGAAGACTTTATTGATATGAACCACGAATTGGTTTTATTAGCGAACAAAATAGATTGGAGTTAT
>Ga0208826_1003262_pt1 | contig 11242 bp, 7 predicted proteins | sample AD_UKC115_MetaG_FD_184451 | JGI IMG/M metagenome (GOLD analysis project Ga0208826, IMG submission 184451) | Active sludge microbial communities of municipal wastewater-treating anaerobic digesters from Hong Kong - AD_UKC115_MetaG (SPAdes)... | ecosystem: Engineered > Bioreactor > Anaerobic >... | reverse complement strand
GACGGCACCCATTCGGCGAGCGGGTTGCGCTGCGGGGCGTGCGCGCAGGCGGCGAGCAGGGACAGCGACAGGACGGCGACGAAGGTGCGCATGGCCCGATCTTATCGCCTCCGTCGTCGACGCCCGTCGCGGCGATTGGTTTCCTTCGCAACTACCGACCACAACTCTAAAATTTTGTTCTAGGCTCGGGTCATGTTGCAGTGCAGCGAACCCGGGAACCGCCATGATGGAGTGCGACCAAGCCGGCCCTGATCCCCTGGGCCTGTACGACCCCCGCGACGACCGCGACAGCTGCGGCTTCGGCCTGATCGCGCAGCTCGACGACAAGCCCGCGCGCGCCACGGTGGAAGCCGCGCTGGAAGCGCTGGCGCGCATGACCCATCGCGGCGGGGTGGCCGCCGACGGCCTCAGCGGCGATGGCTGCGGCCTGCTGCTCAAGCAACCCGAACGCTTCCTGCGCGCGCTGGCGAAGGAAGCCGGCTTCGCGCTGGGCTCGCAGTTCGCCGCCGGGCTGGTGTTCCTGCCGCACGATGACGCCGACGCCGCGCGTTGCCGCGACACCCTGCGCAAGGCGCTGGCCGAGGTGCAGCTGGCGGTCGCCGGCTGGCGCACGGTGCCGGTGGATGCCGGTGCCTGCGGCGCCACCGCGCGCGCCAACATGCCGCGCATCGAACAGGTGTTCGCCGCGCCGCTGATCGACGTCGAAGGCGCGCGGCCGACGCCCGAAACCTTCCGCCGCGCGCTGTTCCTCGCCCGTCGCCGCGCCACCCAGCGCCTGCAGGACGTGCCGGCGTTCTACATCGTCAGCCTGTCCGCGGACAGCATCGGCTACAAGGGCATGGTGCTGCCGTCGCGGTTGCCGCAGCTGTATCCGGACCTGCAGCGCCCGGAGCTCGAAAGCAGCGTCGTCGTGTTCCACCAGCGCTTCTCGACCAACACGTCCTCGCGCTGGTCGCTGGCGCAGCCGTTCCGCATGCTCGCCCACAACGGCGAGATCAACACCATCGCCGGCAACCGCGCGTGGGCGCAGGCGCGCGCGCACGTGTGGCGCAGCGAGCACCTCGACCCGCGCGAATTCGACCCGGTGATCGAGACCGACGGCTCGGATTCGCAATCGCTCGACGCCATGCTCGACCTGCTCGAAGCCGGCGGCATGGACGCGTTGAAGGCGATGCGCATCCTGGTGCCGCCGGCGACGCAGTCGCTGGAGTACAAGGACGCCGACCTGGCCGCGTTCTACGAGTACTACGCGCTCAACAGCGAGCCCTGGGACGGCCCGGCCGGCATCGTGCTGTTCGACGGCCGCTACGCCGCCTGCACGCTGGACCGCAACGGCCTGCGTCCCGCGCGCTGGCAACTGACGAAGGACCGGCATTTCCTGATCGCCTCCGAGGCCGGCGTGTGGGACGTGCCGGCCGCCGAAGTGCTGCGCAAGGGCAAGCTCGGCCCCGGCCAGATGATCGCCGCCGACCTGCGCGACGGCCGCCTGCTCGAAAGCGACGCCATCGACGCGATCAACCGCGCGCGCGCGCCGTACAAGCGCTGGCTGCGGCAGGGCATGACCTACCTGCACAGCGAGCTGATCGATCCCAACCTCGCCGCCGAACCATTCGACCACGCCACCCTGGCCGGCTTCCAGAAACTGTTCCAGCTGACCCGCGAGGAACGCGAGAAGGTGCTGCGCCCGCTCGCGGAAACCGAGCAGGAGGCGATCGGCTCGATGGGCGACGACGTGCCGATGGCGACGCTGAGCCAGCAGGTGCGGCCGCTGTACGACCGCTTCCGCCAGGCCTTCGCCCAGGTCACCAATCCGCCGATCGACCCGTTGCGCGAGGACTGCGTGATGTCGCTGGCCACCCAGCTCGGCCGCGAGGGCAACGTGTTCGCCGACAGCGCCGAGACCGTGCGCCATGTCCACCTGAGCTCGCCGGTACTGAGCCAGCGCAAGCTGCGCCAGCTGCTGGCGATGCCGCCCTACGACACCGCCTATCGCTACATCGAACTCGGCTTCGACGCCGGCACCGGCATCCGCGCCGCGATCGAAGGCGTCTGCGCGCAGGCCGAGGCCGCCGCGCGCGACGGCGTGCTGCTGCTGATCCTGTCCGACCGCCGTCCGCGCCGCGACCAGCTGATGCTGCATGCGCTGCTCGCCACCGGCGCGGTGCACCAGCACCTGGTGCGCAACGGCCTGCGCTGCGCGGTCAACCTGATCGTGGAAACCGGCACCGCGCGCGACCCGCACCACTTCGCCTGCCTGATCGGCTACGGCGCGACCGCGGTGTATCCGTACCTGGCCTATCAAACCCTGCACGATCTGGGCGTGCGCGGCATCCTCAACACCAAGCACGGCGAGGTCGCGCAGATCGGCCGCAGCTACCGGCGCGGCATCCGCAAGGGCCTGCTGAAGATCATTTCGAAGATGGGCATCAGCACCATCGGCAGCTACCGCGGCGCGCGCCTGTTCGAGATCGTCGGCCTGGACCGCGAAGTCACCGAACTCTGCTTCGCCGGCACGCCGTCGCGGATCGGCGGCGCCGGTTTCGCCGAACTGCAGGCCGAAGCCGAGCACCTGGCGAAGATCGGCTGGGACAACAACGCGCTGCCGGAAATCGGCGGCCTGCTGCAGTTCACCCCGGACGGCGAATACCACCAGTTCAATCCCGACGTGGTGCAGGCGCTGCAGCGCGCGGTCGCCAGCGGCACCCGCGAGGACTGGGCGCGCTATGCCGATGCGGTGAACACGCGGCCGCCGGCGGCGTTGCGCGACCTGCTCGCGCTCGACGCCTCGAAGGCGAACGCGATTCCGCTCGACGAGGTCGAGCCCATCGAAGCCATCGTGCGCCGCTTCGATACCGCGGCGATGTCGCTGGGCGCGTTGTCGCCGGAAGCGCACGAAGCGCTGGCGATCGCCATGAACCGCCTCGGCGGGCGCAGCAATTCCGGCGAGGGCGGCGAGGATCCCGCGCGCTATCGCAGCGACAAGGTCAGCAAGATCAAGCAGATCGCCTCGGGCCGTTTCGGCGTCACGCCCGAATATCTGGTCAATGCCGAGGTGCTGCAGATCAAGATGGCGCAGGGCGCCAAGCCCGGCGAAGGCGGCCAGCTGCCCGGCCACAAGGTCAATGCGCTGATCGCCAGGCTGCGTTACGCGCGGCCCGGCATCGGCCTGATCTCGCCGCCGCCGCACCACGACATCTACTCGATCGAAGACCTCGCGCAATTGATCTTCGACCTGAAGCAGGTGAATCCGGACGCGCTGGTCTCGGTGAAGCTGGTCTCGCATGCGGGCGTCGGCACCATCGCGACGGGCGTGGCGAAAGCCGGCGCCGACCTCATCACCATCTCCGGCCATGACGGCGGCACCGGCGCCTCGCCGATTTCCTCGATCCGCTATGCCGGCACGCCGTGGGAACTGGGCCTGTCCGAAGCGCGCCAAGGCTTGCTGGCGAACGGATTGCGCGAACGGGTGATCGTGCAGGCCGACGGCGGCCTGAAGAGCGGCCTCGACGTGATCAAGGCAGCGCTGCTCGGCGCCGAGAGTTTCGGCTTCGGCACCGCGCCGATGATCGCGCTGGGCTGCAAGTACCTGCGCATCTGCCACCTCAACAACTGCGCAACCGGCATCGCCACCCAGGACGACCGCCTGCGCGCCGAGCATTTCACCGGCCTGCCCGAACGCGTCGAGAATTTCTTCCGCGGACTGGCCGAGGAAGTGCGCGGCTACCTCGCGCAACTCGGCGCGCGCACGCTGGGCGAACTGGTCGGCCGTACCGACCTGCTGCGGCAAGTGGATGCGCTCGCCGCCACCGGCGAGAAGATCGACCTGTCGCTGCTGCTGGCCGGCGACGGCCTCGCGCACGGCGGCCATTGCGGCACGCCGCGACTCGCCGCCGCGAACGATGGCCTGGCGGCGGAACTCGATGCCGACCTCGACCTGGTGTTGACGAATGCGCTGGGCGGCAGCTTCGCCTACCCGATCCGCAACACCGACCGCAGCATCGGCGCGCGCCTGTCCGGGCGCATCGCGCGCCTGCACGGCGACCACGGCATGCGCGATGCGCCGATCGACCTGCATTTCACCGGCACCGCCGGGCAGAGCTTCGGCGGCTTCCTCGCCAGCGGCCTGCGGCTGACCCTGGAAGGCGAGGCCAACGATTACGTCGGCAAGGGCATGGCCGGCGGGCGCATCGTGATCCGTCCGCCGCGCGACGCAACCTTCGTCGCCTGCGACACGCCGATCCTCGGCAACACCTGCCTGTACGGCGCCACCGGTGGCGAGCTGTACGCCGCGGGCCACGCCGGCGAACGCTTCGCGGTGCGCAATTCCGGCGCGGTCGCGGTGGTGGAAGGCGTGGGCGATCACTGCTGCGAATACATGACCGGCGGCGTGGTCGCGGTGCTCGGCCGCACCGGCCTGAACTTCGGCGCCGGTTTCACCGGCGGCATGGCCTACGTGCTCGACCTCGACCGCGATTTCGTCGACCGCTACAACCACGAGCTGATCGACATCCTGCGCATCAACCACGAAGGCTTCGAGGCGCACCGCTCGCACCTCACCGACCTGCTGGAAACGCATGCGGCATTGACCGGCAGCGTGTTCGCGCAGCGCATCCTCGACGACTTCCGCGATTTCCTCGGCAAGTTCTGGCTGGTCAAGCCGAAGGCGGCGAGCATCGAATCGCTGGTCGACGGTTTGCGGAGAGCGGCATGAGCAAGAAAGCCATCTTCGATTTCCTCGACCGCGAACGCGCGATGCCCGCGCGCATCCCGCTGCAGCTGCGCCGCGACGGCGACTGGGGCGAGTTGTACGGCCGCTTCGCCGCCGAGGAAGCGAAGCAGCAGGCCGGCCGTTGCCTGGATTGCGGCAACCCGTATTGCAGCTGGGGCTGCCCGCTGCACAACCGCATCCCGCAATGGCTGGAACTGGCGCGCGAAGGCCGCGTCATCGAAGCGGCGGCGCTCTGCCACGAAACCAACCCGCTGCCCGAAATCTGCGGCCGCGTCTGCCCGCAGGATCGCCTGTGCGAGGGCAGCTGCACGCTCAACGACGGCTTCGGTGCGGTGACCATCGGCGCGGTCGAGAAGTACATCGTCGATGCCGCGTTGGCGCAGGGCTGGACGCCAGATCTGTCGCAGGCGCCGAGCACCGGCAAGCGCGTCGCCATCGTCGGCGCGGGGCCTGCGGGCCTGGCCTGCGCGGATCGCCTCGCGCGCGCCGGCATCGAAGCCACCGTGTTCGACCGCTACGAGAAGATCGGCGGCCTGCTGCAGTTCGGCATCCCCACCTTCAAGCTGGAACGCACGGTGCTCGACCAGCGCCATGAGGTCCTGGCTGGCATGGGCGTGCAATTCAAGCTGGGCGTGGAGATCGGCCGTGATGTGTCGATGCAGTCCCTGATCGACGATTTCGACGCGGTGTTCCTCGGCATCGGCAGCTATCGCTACACCGACGGCAAGCTGCCAGGCCAGGACCTGCGCAACGTGCTGCCGGCGCTGCCCTTCCTGGTGCAGAACGGGCGCCTCGTGATCGGCGACGATGCAGATGGGAAACCCATCGCCGGGTGGGAGGATCAAATCGACTTGCCCGACCTGCGCGGCAAGCGCGTGGTGGTGCTCGGTGGCGGCGATACCGGCATGGACTGCGTGCGCAGCGCGATCCGCCTGGGCGCCGCCAGCGTGCAATGCGTGTATCGCCGCGACGAGGCCAACATGCCCGGCTCCGCGCGCGAAGTCGCCAATGCGCGCGAGGAGGGCGTGGAGTTCCTGTTCAACCGCCAGCCGCTGGCCTTGCTCGGCGATGATGCCGTGACCGCCGTGCGCGTCGCCGAAACCCGGCTGGGCGAACCCGATGCGCGCGGTCGCCGCAATGCGGAGATCGTACCCGGCAGCGAATCCGAACTCGACGCCGACGTGGTGATCATCGCGTTCGGCTTCCAGCCGGAACCGCCGGAGTGGCTCGCGGCACACGGCATCGCCGCCGAGGCCAATGGCCGCATCAAGGTTGCGCCCAAGCCGCGCGGTTGCGCGAAGCCTTCGAGCAATGCGCTGCCCTACCAGACCAGCAATCCCTGGGTGTTCGCCGGCGGCGATGGCGTGCGTGGCGCCGACCTCGTCGTCACCGCCGTGCAGGAAGGGCGCGATGCGGCGGCGGGGATCGCCAAGCTGCTGCTGGGTTGAGACCGCAACAACAGGAGCGGCAGCAAAGCTGCCTGCAGCGAACTGGTCAGGCTCGGCGCAATCGCTCCAGTTGGGCTTCGAGGAACGCGATGCGCCGGTCCTTCTCCTGCAGCGCGGCCAATACATGGTCGGCCTCGAAACGGGGCGGGATGTGCTGCGGGCAATTCGCGTCCCAGGCATGGACGGTGAACACCAGGACCTGCTCCGGCCTGGCCTTGTAGTCCGCGGGCATCAGCTGCGCGAGCAACGCCGGCGTGGCCTCCACCATGCGCGCCTCGCCCCAGATCTTCACCCGCCGGCGCTGGCGATAGTCGATCAGGAACAGGTGCGCCTTCGGGTTGTCGATCAGGTTGCCGCTGCTGATGTACTGGCGGTTGCCGGCGAAATCGACGAAACCAAGCGTAAGTGCGTCGAGCACGCGCAGGAAGCCGGGTGGACCGCCGCGGTGCTGGATGTACGGTTGCCCTTCGGCATTGACTGTGGCCAGGAACAGGCTGCGCTGCTCGCCGATGAAGTCGCGCAGTTCGTCGGTGATCGTGGTTTCCCAGCCGCCCCGCGCCTCCATGTTGCGGTAGGCGCGGCGCGAACCCTTGCGCGTTTGCAGGGATTTCACCGTTGGCGTGAAGGCGATGTCGCTGCTGTAGCGCGTGGTGTCCATGCGTGCCTCAAAGTCCGAGTTCCGACAGCGAAGCCGCCGTCGCCGGTCGCGGGCCCAGTGGCCAGTGGAACAGCCGCTCGTCCTCGCGGATCGACAGGTCGTTGATGCTGGCGATACGGGTGCGCATCAGGCCATGCGCGTCGAATTCCCAGTTCTCGTTGCCGTAGCTGCGCGTCCACGCGCCTCGTGCGTCCCGCCACTCGTAGGCGAAACGCACGGCAATGCGATTCTCCTGGAAGACCCACAGCTCCTTGGTGAGGCGGTATTCGCGCTCGCGCTGCCACTTGCGTTCCAGGAAGGCCGCGATGGCGTCGCGTCCTTGCAGGAACTCGCTGCGATTGCGCCAGCGGCTGTCCGCCGTGTAGGCCTGCGCGACCCGGGCCGGGTCGCGCGAGTTCCAGGCGTCCTCCGCCAGGCGCACCTTGCGCACGGCCGATTCCAGCGTGAACGGCGGCAGCGGTGGACGCTCCATGGCCTCAGGCGGCCTCGCGCAAGGCGACCACCGGGAAATCGATCTCGGTCTTGGCCACTTCGTTGATGTAGTTGGTCCAGGTGTTGAGCGCCACGTGCTGCACGATCTCGATGACCTGCGCATCGCTGTAACCGGCCGCCTTCACCGCCAGCACGTCGTCGGCGCCGACCTTGCCGCGGGCCTGCGTGACCTTGGCGGCGAACTGCACGGCGGCGGCGGCCTTCGGGTCGTTGGAGGTACCGCTGCGGTTGGCGGCGATCTCGGCGTCGTCGAGCTTGGCCAGGTGCTTGCCCAGGTAGGCATGCGCCGACAGGCAGTAGCCGCAGCCGTTGATCTCGGCCACCGCCAGTGCGATGCGCTCGCGGGTCGGCGCCGGCAGCGTGCCCTTGCCCAGCGCGCCGGACATGCCGAGGTAACCCTCGAGCGCGGCCGGGCTGTTGGCGACCAAGCGGAACAGGTTGGGGACGGAACCGATCTGCTGCTGGACGGCCAGCAGCAGCGGCTGGGCGGCGGCGGGGGCGGAATCGATGCTGGCGGGGATGGCGATGCGGGACATGTTTGTTTCTCCAGGGTGGCGGTGATGGGCGGGTGCCCGGTGGAGAAAGCGTAGATAGTTCCGCCATCTGCAACTAGACTGCAAAATATGGAATCACCCTTCCATGAAATGGAATAAATGATGGACCGACTCCAGGCGATGAATGTGTTCCTCAGCACCGTGGAGGCCGGCAGTCTTTCGGCCGCGGGCCGCAAGCTGGGCATGCCGCTGGCCACCGTGAGCCGCAACCTGTCGGAGCTGGAGGCCCACCTGAAAGCGCGCCTGCTCAACCGCAGCACGCGCGGACTCGCGCTCACCGATGCGGGCCGCGACTACCTCGCCGCCTGCAAGCGCATCCTCGAAGATGTCGGCGAAGCCGAACGCACTGTCGCCGGCGAGTTTTCCGAACCGCGTGGCGAGCTGGTGATCACCGCACCGATCGTGTTCGGGCGAATCCACGTGTTGCCGGTGCTTGTCGACTTCCTCGCCGCCTACCCCGAAGTCGACGTACGCCTGGTGCAAGGCGATCGCGTCCTGCACCTGCTCGACGAACACGTGGACCTGGCCGTGCGCATCGGCGCGTTGCCGGACAGTCGCCTCATCGCCACGCGCCTGGGCGCCACCCGCCGCACCGTGTGCGCGAGCCCGGCGTACCTAGCCGCGCACGGCGTGCCGGACACGCCGGCACAACTCGGCGACCATCGCTGCATCAGCTTCGAGGCGATGAGCGCAGCCGAGTCCTGGCGTTTTCCGGTCAACGGGACCGAAATCAACGTGCCGATGCATTCGCGCCTGGTGGTGAATACCGCCGAAGCGGCGATCGACGCCGCGATCGCTGGCGCCGGCCTCACCCGCGTGCTGTGCTACCAGATCGACAGGGCCGAACGCAGCGGACAATTGCAGCGGGTACTGCGTGATTTCGAACCAGCAGCGCTGCCGATCAGCCTGGTCCACGCGGGCCAGCGGCGCCTGCCGTTGAAATTGCGCGCGTTCCTCGACTTCGCGACCCCGCGGTTGCGCGAGCGACTGGCCCGGTAGCCGTCCGCTTCGGGGCACGCCTTCAACGAGGCAACGCAACGCAACTTCCCGCGACGTGGATCACCCGCGCGGACATTGGCCAGTCGACCAGTTCGTTCAGGCCGAGCCCACAGCGCGCCATCGGACCGACCGGAACCGGATTCGGCGGGTTTGCGTCAGCCACCGGGCAAACGCGCATGATCGTCGTCCCATCGGAGACTGAGATGACGCGATCCGTCCGTTCGAACGTGATCGCCGTCCTGCTCACGCTCGTCGCGTTCGATGCCCGACCCGCATCGCTCGCGGAAGGGCATCCGTCCGAGGACGAAACGGCGGTGCTCGCGGCAATGGACCGCTACCTGCTCGCCCCCTCGACGAACGACCTGCGGGCGATGGCAGCGATGCAGACGCCCGAGGGAATGACGTATCGGGCGCACACCACGGATGCAGGCGCGATCGAGCTCATCGTTCGAAGGACGCATGCGCCGAACTGCGCCCCGGAGACGCGTCGACCATTCGTCTCGAGGGTTGATGGTTGATGGTCCTTCGAGGCCCCTCGCGACTCATTCGCGTCGTTCCCCCTGATGCTCAAGGAAATGCCGGGTTCTTCGGGCGGATCGGCCGCGGGGATGTCTCGAATGATTGCCTCGAGTGGTTGGCCGGCCAGAAGAAGACGTCTGCATGGGTTCACAAGCAGGTCTCCATGCTCTAACTCTCCACGACACGTCACCCAACAAAAAAACCGCACGGCGAACCGTGCGGCTTCCCTTGAAGAATGCTTCTTTCGAAACCGGCGACGACGTCCCTGTCGTCGCCTTCCCCAAGACCGATCAGGACTCGTACGCGGCTTCGCCGTGCGAACTGATGTCCAGGCCTTCGCGTTCCGCCTCTTCACTGACGCGCAGGCCGACCGTGTACTTCACGATCAGGAACGCGAGCAGCGCGACCACGCTGGACAGCACCACGGTGATCAGCACGCCCTGCGCCTGGATCCACACCTGCGCGGCGATGTCGTAGTCCGGCAACGCGGTCTCGGTGACGTAGTCCCACAGGCCCGCGCCGCCCAGCGCGGGCGCAGCGAACACGCCGGTGAGCAACGCGCCAGCGATGCCGCCGACGCCGTGCACGCCGAACACATCCAGCGAATCGTCCGCGCCGAGCAGGCGCTTCAGCCCGCTGACGCCCCACAGGCAAAGCGCGCCGGCGATCGCGCCCATCGCCAGCGCGCCCATCAGGCCCACCAGGCCCGCCGCCGGCGTGATGACCACCAATCCCGCCACCGCACCCGACGCCGCGCCGAGCAAAGACGGCTTGCCCTTGCCGATCCATTCCATCGTCAGCCACGCCACCACCGCCGCGGCCGTGGCCAGGAAGGTGTTGACGAAGGCGATCGCGGCCACGCCGCCGGCTTCCAGCGCGGAGCCGGCGTTGAAGCCGAACCAGCCGAACCACAGGATCGACGCGCCGACCATCGTCTGCGTGAGGTTGTGCGGCTTGATCGCCTCGCGGCCGAAGCCGATGCGCTTGCCGATCACGAACGCGCCAACGAGCCCCGCCACCGCGGCATTGATGTGCACCACCGTGCCGCCAGCGAAATCCAGCGCGCCCTTCGCCCACAGATAGCCCGACTTGGCCAGCACGCCATCGACGGCGTCGGTGCTGGTGAACGCATCCGGACCCGGGAAGAACCAGACCATGTGCGCCATCGGCAAGTAGGCGAAGGTGAACCACAGCACGGTGAACAGCATCACCCCGGCGAACTTCACCCGCTCCGCGAACGCGCCGACGATCAGCGCGCAGGTGATGCAGGCGAACGCGCCCTGGAACACGAAGAACGCGAGCTCGGGGATGTACACGCCCTTGGTGAAGGTCGCCGCGATCGAGGCGGCATTCAATCCCGCGGCAAGCACGCGGTCGGTGCCGCCGATGAAGGCATTGCCCTCGGTGAAGGCCAGGCTGTAGCCGTACAGCGCCCACAGCACCGCCACCAGCGAGAACACCGCCAGGTTCTGGATCAGGATCGACAGCACGTTCTTCGACCGCACCAGGCCGCCGTAGAACAGCGCCAGCCCGGGCAAGGTCATGAAGATCACCAACGCGGCGGACACCAACACCCAAACGGTATCCGGCTTGCTGATGGTGGGTGCCGGCGCTTCGGCTTCCGTTTCGGCGGGTGCCGCTTCAGTCGGCACTGCTTCGGCAGGGGTGGTTGCCGCGGGTGCGGCGTCCGTGGCCGTCGCTGCATCGGCGGTTGCGGGTGCGGCTTCCGCAGGCGCCTCGGCCGCGGTCGGTGCAGCGGTCGCTTCCTGTGCCTTCACCGCCGGCATCGCAAGCGCCAGCGCGAGGGCGCACGCCGCGGCCATGCATGCGGCATGCAATCGGG
>Ga0208826_1003258_pt1 | contig 11253 bp, 17 predicted proteins | sample AD_UKC115_MetaG_FD_184451 | JGI IMG/M metagenome (GOLD analysis project Ga0208826, IMG submission 184451) | Active sludge microbial communities of municipal wastewater-treating anaerobic digesters from Hong Kong - AD_UKC115_MetaG (SPAdes)... | ecosystem: Engineered > Bioreactor > Anaerobic >... | reverse complement strand
GATAAAAATTTTCTTTCAAAATGGGAAAATGGAGAAATAGATGTCCTGATGGCTCACCCTGCATCGGCTGGTCATGGTCTTAACTTGCAATTTGGCGGTAGGATAATTGTTTGGTCATCAGTAACTTATAATTTTGAATTTTGGGAGCAGGCGAATGCACGACTTGTTCGGCAAGGGCAAAATAGTAACGTTCAAATTCATGTGTTTTCGGCGAAAGATACTGTCGAAGAGAAACAATTTCTTTCTTTAATGAATAAAAAGTCTGAAAATCAGAAATTTATAGATTTGACAAAATAAGTTAAAAAATGAAAAGAATTGAATCGGAACTTGAAAAAAAATGCTCACAATACGCCCGTGAGCGTGGCTGGGCATCGGTGAAGTTGGAAAAGAACTGGAATAAAGGTGTTCCCGACCGTCTATTTGTTAAAAATGATAAAGTTTTCTTTGTCGAATTTAAAAAGGATTCTAAACAAATCTTAACAAAAGAACAAATTTTTTGGCGTGAGTTTACTAAACCGATACATTTTGTTATCTCAAATTTTGAGGACTTCAAAGAAATTGTGTTTTTTAAAGATTGATTTATTTTTTCAATTTGTTTATAAACCGTTGACTTATAATGATTCAACGGTTTTTTTTGTTTGGTTTCAGTATGGAATTTCCTAAAAATTTTAAATTTTTAGTGCTGGTTTTCAATTTTTTAGTGAATTTTCTAATAAATTGATTTTCAAATACTTAAATTGTTAAAAATAGTTAAGTTGTTGATTGTCAGTATTTTATAACTATTTAATAATGAATAATTTAGAAAATATAAAATATTATTATAAAATATATATATTAGTAAATATTTATAAGCTTTCTGAAATGAATTTTTTTTCTAATTTTCTAAAAAATTCAATTAATCCACTGAAACTCAATAAGTTAATCAATTAGAAAATTTTAAATCATTATTTTTTTTGTGGGAAAATAACAAATTATTTGCATGTGATTTGTTTATTCATTGATTCTCAATAACTTAATTTTTTAGTGAATTTAATTATTTTACATTCCTTGAATTTATCTGGGTTATCAATTTTCTTTCTGTTTGATTTTCAAAGTGTTATATTTTTTAATTTTTTTTAACAGAATAAAATATATTTAAACATTTTTTTGGTTTGAATTTTGTTCGTATATTTGTTGGTTATTTGTAAAAGTTTGTTTACATTTGTGAAAGATTTATTTGTTTAACACTTAACTAATTGATTATCATGAAAGCAGGAGCAGGGAGAGGGCTGGCACGCTCAAATAAGTACAAAAAAAAATATGCCATGTTTGCACGCAGGGGAGAGGCTTACGGAAAAGAATTAAGGAATCTTAACGATTTAGCTTTAGCCTGTGAAGTAAGTTTAAAACAGATACGGAAATGGGCAATCGACCACAAAGACTTTTCCGAGTCGCTTGATATTTTTAACACAATTTTGGCGAATAGGATACAGAATTTAATTTTGGATGTTTGTGAAGGAAAGTTAAAGAACGCCAACATTGCAGCATTGATTTTCGCAGCTAAGAATCAAAGTGAATGGAATGACACGTCTAATATCAACTTCACTGAAGCAAAGATTTGCAAATTTGAACCTTACGAAAAATAACAATTTGAATAAATGTTAACAATATCAAAAGTTTACGACGAATTTTTTCGGAGTACGAAAGGAGAAAGAATAGTATTGCTAAAGGGCGGTCGCCGAAGCGGTAAGACTTACGCCCTTTTCTTTCGATTTCTTGTAATCGCTGAACAAGGCAGCGGCGGGCTTTTCCTGATAACTGCTCCGACGTATCCTATTTTGGGTAAGCTGGTTTCTGACTTTAGAACGATAACAGGCAAAGAACCGAAAGGCACGAAAGACGGCGGATTCACGGCAATACATTTTAACGGAATTTTTAGATTTGAAACATTTGATAACGCTCAAAAGGCGAGGGGTGTTAAATGTAAGGATTTGTGGGTTAACGAGGCGAGCGGTTACGAAAAAGAAATTTTCGACGAGCTGGCTTTTGGCGTTGAAAGGCAAATCTTTTGCGACTACAATCCGAACATTAGATTTTGGGCGACAGAGTTAGAAAATGTTAACAATTGTTTAACAACAACCTTTCGGGACAACAAGTATTTAACAAAAGAACAAATTAAACATTTCGAGGAAGTCGAGGAAAGAGGCATGAATGCACGGGTCGGCAGTTATGAATGGAAACTCTGGCAGAATGAAGTACTTGGAAATTACGCCGAAATGGGCGGTAACATTTTTAATAATGTTTACGAAATTTCACAAACCGATTACGATAAAATTGATTCAATTGAAACGCTCGGGCTGGACTTCGGAGATACACGAGACCCGAATTGTTTAGTTGGTGTTAAATACTTTAACAATTGTATGTACGTTCGCTATTATTTCAAAGAAACAGCCATTTCAGACAGCTATTTAGCCGAAGTCATTGCAAAAATTCAGAAGCCTAAACAAAAATTAATCTATGAAACGGCTACTGGCGGGAACACACGAATTGTTAACATTCTACAAAATAAGAATATAAAAGTTACGACTATTCCTGTTATCAAGCAGTCAGTTACGGCGTCGGTGCTGGCGATGTGCGACTATGAAAAGATATTTGTCTGCGACGATACCGACCACGAATTTGCTAACTATAAGATTGTCAACGGAGTACTATCAGATAAGGACAATCACGGAATCGATGCAGCAAGGTACGTCGATATTATGACCAAACTAAGTTGACACCTGAAAAGTTAAATAATGTTAAAGTTTTATAAAAAAGTATCAATTAACAAAAATAATGCTTATATTTGTCAGTGTTAAAATTTAACGAATGAAAATAATATTTAACAATAAGAAAAAGCGGTTGTCAGCGAACAATGGAGTGTTCGGGCTTACTTTGAGTAAGGACAATTACAATGAAATGGTATTGGCTGGGTTGTTTAAGAAAATTTTCAAAAAATTAAATCTTTTTGATTTTGTTGTAACAACCAAAAACTCAATCACAAATGGAACGACTTTGTATTTTCTTAACAATCAGTTGCCAATTGCTTACTCCGAATTATTTAAAAATGGTTTTCTTTTGTTTACATTAAACGAATCTGGAAAATTAACATTCTGGCAGAAAAAGGAATGCACATTTGGCGGAGACGGCGTATATAAAAGCCCTTACGGAGACATTTGCGATATTTTTTATTCAGACACTTACTTGATTTTCGGGCGGTCGGACTACGATTTGTCGCTTGATTTGTTAAAAAGTATTGATACAGTGTTAAACGGAGCGACAACGGTAATAAAAAGGCTGGGTGTTTTTGTTGTCGGAGCGCCAGAGCAGCCGCAACAGAATCCTCAAACCGTGATACTTGATGACGAGGAGAGAGAAGAACTTGAAAAAAATGTTATCAAAGATTACGGAATGTTAAGCGAACAAAAGCAGTTTATGTTTTTGAGGCGTCCGTTAAAATTAACACGTGTGGCACTTGGCGGGAAAGACTTAATGCTAACTGAAACTTTAGAAATGTTAATAAAAATTTTGGCTGATGTTGTGGAAATTCCTTATGACTGTATCGCTTTGAGTGGTAAAAGTACTTTTGCAAATCAGGAGCAGGCGGAGCAGGCATTGCAGGATTCAGCCGAAGCTTTTGTATCAAAAATTTGGGCGTATTTGAATAAAATGCAAATAAATTTTAATTGGACTGTTAATAATAATAAATATGGAAAAAATAATTAAAGAAAACAAAATAATTGTTAACAACTTTTTTTCATTTAATGGTGTTAAAAAGTCAGAATCTGGAAACCTTATCGTTTCAGGTCTGTTAACAAAATTTAATGATGAAAAGGCTAATTTTAACGGTTACGTGTATAAATCAGGTTGTTTTAATGAATTTTGCGAGAACTATTTTCAAAAGAACAACAAAAACATTCCCGTTGAATTGTTGCATAACTCTTTCGATATTAATCACTTATGCGGGAAAGTATTGGAATTTACGGCAGATGACAATCAGGCGACAATTATTTGCGAAATTTCACGTCATGCAACACTTTTTAACAACATTGAAGGACTTATTGAGGACGGTATTTTGCAGGGATTCTCTGATACTTCCTATGTAACGGATGGATATATTGACAATGAAAAAAGACTTTTATTTGTGAATGAATGTGAAATATTAAGTGTTTCACTTGTTCAGAATCCAGCCGTTGCTGGAAGCAATTTAACAATTAACAATTCAACTAAATTTAACTTTTTTAAAACCAAAAAGGACGACAAAAAAGGGGAAAAACATAACAGTTTTTTCTTTAATATTTAATAACAAACCTAAAAACTAAAAAGAAATGAAAAAGACGTATTTTACGAGACTGTTAAATTCAATCAAATCTGGTCTCATGAAAAACACCGTAACTCCTGAAGCTCAAGCACTTATCGACGAAATAAATTCTATTTTATCGGAGCTTCAGAATGACCCTGACATCGAATACAGCGCCGACGATTTGAAAGCCCGTATTTCTGAACTATTAGCAACGCAGGTTGCTGAAATGGAAAATAAGTTAAAAAATACTTTCCAAATCAAAAATTCAGTTGACAATGTTAAATATCGTAAAATGTTTGCCGATGCGATGCGCAACGCTGCTGGTCGTGGTAAGGGAGCATTTGCCGAAGAATTTAACAAAATTTGTGTTAAAAACGGTATCACTTCAATGCCGACAATTGTTGAAGTATTTCCTGAAATTTTAACAAAATTTGAACAAACTTCGATGCTGTCGAAGTTAAGAAAGTTAGGACAGTACAGCTTGCAAATACCTGTCAGTCTGCAAGATGATTCAGAAGAAAATGTTCGGGCAAAAGGTCATGCCGTGTTAACAAATGAAAAAGTTGACCAAAATTTGGTAATAACTCCTAAAACGTTGTCGCTCGGTGCTATCTATAAGAAAATCAGCGTTCCGAAACTATTAAGCTATCAGGTTCAGGACGATGCCGCTCTTTTCCAATGGCTTGTGGAAGAATTGATTGCGAGAATCGACAATGAAATTCAAAGAGTAATCCTTGTTGGTGATGGTCGGGCTTCTGATTCTGTTAATAAAATTAACAGTTTTGAAACTATCGGAACGAAAACGGCTGCTGATGCTTACACTGTTTACAAAAACAAAGCCGCCTCACTTCCGACACTGGAAGATGTACGTGATTTGATTGATGATATGAGCACCGACCGACCAATTTCGATTTACGCAAATCCGAAAATGATTACGGCTTTGAAAAAATATGTTGCAGCTTCGGGCGGTTCGGTTACTTATATGACCGATGAAGTCCTTGCCGACCAGCTCGGTGTCGCTGAAATAATTAGAACTCGAATGTTAACAACTTCTATTCCGACCGACACCTCGAAAAATCCTGTATTGATCGCAATGCAGCACGACAATTACGGTTACGTCGGAAATGACTTATTCACAGTTGATTACGAAAAATGGGATTACAACGCTGATGTATTCCTTGCCGAAATTTTCGCCGGTGGCGGTATCATCAAACCGATGTCCACTGGTTTAATAACTGTTTCAAAAGCCTAATAATGTTAAAAACGGCAGGGTCAAACCTGCCGTGATTTACCAATGTATAAAGTAACGTTAAAATATGATTACATTCGTAAATTAGATTTTAATTTTGTAATTTACAGAAAAGGAGAGGAAATTTACCTTTCGGACACCGACCCATTTATTAACATTATTAAGAAACAACAAGAAATTTTCACAATTGAAAAGCTATGACGGCAGCCGAATACATTGCAGCTGGATATGAGTTATCGAAAAACGTCGAACAAACCATCATTGACAAAGCAGAAAAAGACGTTAAAGAATGTTACATTTATCCAATTTTGGGCGATGATGCAGATTTAACAAATTTTAAAGCTGAAGTTATGGGGCTGGCATTCTGTATGATGTTAAGACGGCAAGCTAACAAAACACGTTACGGAGTAGAAATAAAATCTAATCCATATGGCATTCAGGCGAATAGCGACAATTTGATGAAAGAAATTTCAGGTATTGCGTTACCAATAATTAACAAACTTAAACAATTTGCAGGAGTTAAGAATCCTAAAATTAAGGATATAATCGACTGCGGATATTACATTTTTTAAAAAACTTAAAATTTACAAATATGGCATTTACACCATGCAGCAGTTTAGCGGGCAATATCGCCAGCGACTGCACTAATCCACGCATCAAAGGTTACGAATCTATAGGTTTGATTTTCAGAAAGTCGGCGGTTAAGTCGTTGATAATTGATGCTGTCAATCCTCGCATTATCAAGTCGATAACCTTCCCAGAAGCTCCTACGAAGAGTGTTGGAATTATTTACAATCCGAGACAATCACCTGCACCTTTTAACGGAACGAAAACAGAATTTCAGCTGGAAAGCAACCAATTCAAAAAAACCGTTCAATTCTACTATGAAGGTATCGGCGGAACAAATTCATTTAATGTTGTCGAACCGTTAAAAAACATTAATGACTACGTCATCATTCTTGAAAGAAAAGACAAGAGAGGCGACGGAAGTTATCAGGTATTCGGCTGGGAATCAGGACTTACAGCAACGGCACAGGTTTATGATGAGGAGACGGGCTATTGGTTGATAACAATGGAATGCGAAGAACCGCACTCGGAATTAACACTTTTTGACACTGACTACGCAACAACGAAAGCCCAATTTGAGGCATTCAAAGCGTTGTGTTATTGATTAATAAACGTTAACATGTTAAAAAATGAGCATGTTAACGTTTTATTTAACAACATTAAAAAATTTAACATGGAAACGAAATTAAAAGAACTTTTTAATAAACAGAATTTAACACTTGAGGACAAACAATTCATTAAAGATTTGAGTACTCAATTGAATGTTAAATTTGTTGAAAGAGAATTTTGCTCGGACTGTTACAAAGACCAAATCATGGTATTGTTAAAAGTTTTAACACAGCAAAAAATTGACAATGGAGAGATAACTGCCGACTATGTTTTACGTCCTGATATTGACGTGATTTACAACGGTTTACGTATAAATAACGCAACATTGACAAACGATATTGCAGAAGAATTTTTGCGAATGGGCTTACGGCATTGGTTTATGAAAGTTAAAGAAAGTCAAAATGCAGTTGAACAAACACCGACAAAGTCAAAAAAAACAAAAGTTGTTGCTCCTGAAACATCAACGGAATCGGAAACGGAAACGGAAAATAAGACTGAAAGCGAACAAGCAGACAATTCAAATTCCGACAATCAAAATGCCGACAATTCAAATTAAAATTAATTAAATTTAACAACCTTAAAAAACTTAAACTATGTCATTCACACCCTGCGGAGGCATTACTCAAAATATAACTAACAATTGCAAACCTCGAATTAAAGGTTTTGAGCAGTTGGGAGTAATTTTTAACAAAAACGATATTCAAGTATTATATTCATCTGGTCAGATTGTTTATCTTTCACTGTCCAACGGTTTTCCTATTTACCAACTCCGCCAAAATCCAAAGCCATTTAACGGCTACAAATCTGAATTTCAACCTGATACAAATCTTTATAAAAAGACTATTCAATTCTATTTTGATGGCATCGGAGCAGCAAATGCAAAAAATGTTATAGATTCGTTAAAAGATAATGAATTTATGATTGTTATTGAAAGAAAAGAAAAGTTAACTTATGGAAATACACATATTTTCATTGGCGCTCAAAACGGTTTGCATGTAACGGAAATGGTGGAGGATGAGGAGACGGGATATTGGTTAATTACAATGGAAACGGAAGAGCCAGCGGGAGAAATAAGTAAATTTATAAATATGGAAACAATTGTTAACGGAGAAATTGGTTAAATATAAAAATTATTTAACATGGAAGAATTTGTTAGCGGAGAAAACGTTGGTCAATAATTTTAACTTATCATAACAGTACGGCGGATGCATACCACAAGAACTGCCCCGCCGTCATTTAACTTAAATTTAACAATCAATGAAATACTTCACGATTGATGAGTTCACAAGGTCGGAAGCTGCGAAAAAGTTAAAGATTGATAACACTCCGACAAAAGAAGCGATTGAAAACTTAAATGCTTTGGTTGACAATCTTTTAGACCCGCTGCGTGAGTTATACAGAAAGCCAATTTTTGTTAATTCAGGTTACAGAAGTCAAAAGTTAAACAAAGCTATTTTCGGAGCACCAAACAGCCAGCACATGACAGGCGAGGCAGCGGATATTGAAGGCTTTGATAGAAGTGTTAAAGAAAATAAAAAACTGTTTGAATTAATTAAAAATTCCGGACTGCCTTTTGACCAACTTATCAATGAAAGCAATTATTCATGGGTGCATGTTTCGTATTCAAAGAAAAAGAATCGCAGACAAATTTTAAATCTTTAACATATGAGAATAACCGAAAAGACAAAATTTTCCGATATTTCTACAATCCTTGCCGTTTTTCCTGAAATGTTAACTGAGTTAAAAGAAAAGATAAAGGAAAATTTGCCGCTTGAAACTTTCGATTATTTCTCAATGACAATCAGAGAATTTCTTGAATTACAGGAAAGCAAGATGCCTTCAAAGATTGAAAAAATGTTAAAAAATAAAAAGTTAACAGTCTTTGAATATGTTAAAATTATTAATACTTTTGAATCTGGAAGCGAGCAATTGACAAAAATTATTGAAGCCACAACGGTTGAGCAAACGAAAGAAGAAAAAAATGCAAGCGCTGGATTGTTAAATTTATCACCCGAAGAATCGATTTTAGATTTTTTAAGAGATTATTTCAATTTGCACAACTACGAGGAAGCTCAAAATTTAACACTTTATGAGTTTGTTATTGCCCGCAAAAATTATTTTAACAGAGTAACATTTGAGAAAAATTTGCAACAAATACAAATTGATAACATTAATAAAAAATAATTTCTTTTTTCATTGTTAACTAAAGTAAAAATTAACTAATTAAATCTAATTTAAAAATGGAACAAATTGTAACAGTAATCTTAGCAATTATTTCGGCTGTAGCTACAGGCGGGTGGTTTGTCAACGCAAAAACGAAAAAATCGAGCGAAAAAGTTGATTTGACTGACAAAATTTTACAGAAATATCAGCAAGGAGTTTTGTCGGTGATGACTGATAACAAAGAGGAAATGAAGAAGTTAAATGAAAAACTTGATTTGATTGTTGAATTTTTGGACGGCGATTTCGTTGAATTTTGTACACGGAAACGGGACGAAAAAGGTCGGTTTGTTGAGACAAAATTTTTGAATAAGAGAAATTTAAAAGAAAATTTAAAAGAAAATGGAAATGAAACAGAAAATAATTAAAATGTTAAATTATAAGTTTTTTTTAATTCTGTTAACATTTATTTTTGTCGGTTGCAAAACGCAAAAGAGCATTCAGAGCACAGAAAAAACAGATAATTTTAACAGTTCGACGCAAATTAACAATTCAAAACAGATTGACAGTATTTACATTTTTAAACACGATTCAATTGTGATTCAGCAAAAAGGCGATACCGTTTTCAGCACTAAATTTTTAACAAAAATAATGTATTTGAATAAGTTAAAAGTTGATACAATTGTTAAAACGGATACGGTTCGGAAAGAAATTGTTAAATATGAGGAAAATATAATCGTTCAGAAAGTTAAATTTTTAGATAAAGTGAAATATGGTTTTATTTTTTCGTTAATTTTGTTAACTTTGTTTATAATAATTAAAAAACTATGGGCTTATTACAGAAACTTAAAAATATAATCGAAGGTGCTGGGTATCAATTCCTTTATGACAGCAACAACGGATTGAATGAATTATTCGACAATGTAGAATTTCCTGAAAAAAAATCTGTAATATATGTTAATTTGTTAGGCGGTACGAAGTTAGTAGAAGGAATCGAAAGCGGAAATATCGCTTTATTTTTTTGCAGAAAGACGGATTTTGACTTCGATACACTTGAAAATGAGAAGATTATTCAGGAGTGTTTGTATGATGCAAGGAATTTTGAAATTTTAATAAAACGAGGTAATGTTTTAACAATTTCAGGAGAGTTGATGATTGAAAGGTTTTACGATAATTTTTCGGTGAACGTTACGGGTGTGGCGGTAAATGTTAATTTAAGTGAAACTGTTGGATTGACAGAATGCCTTGATGGAAGTATTTATGTAGAACCTGAGCCTGAGCCTGAACCTGAACCAGAACCAGAACCAGAAATTTAAAATTATTTAAAAAATGGACTTAAAACAGGAAATATTTAACATTCTTTTAGAGGCTAAAGATGAAATTATTTCAAATATCGACACGGAAGGAATAAGAGCGAGCGGGCGTACGCAACAATCGTTAAAAGTTGTCGAATATGAGAACGGCGTGCAGCTGGTTGGCGGTGGCGGTGATGCAGCTCCGATTGAGACGTTGCAGTATGGTAGAAAAGCTGGTAAAGTACCGAAAGGTTTCACGGAAATAATTGTTAAATGGATGGAAGATAAGTCAATAAATGTTAAACAAGTACCTTACAAACGAAAACCGTCTGCAAATTGGCAACCGAAATACACGGTTGAGGAAAGGAGTAAACGAATTGCTGCTGCTTCAATTGCAAATCACATAAAAAATTTCGGGACGTTAAGATATACTAACAATAATTTAAATATATATACTCCAGTTGTCGAAAAAGTGAAGGAAAAAATAAGTAAAATTGTGCTGGCGAGCATACGGGAATCTTTGAAATAGTTGGTTTCAGTGGAAAATTTCCTTAAAATTTAAATTTTTAGTGCTTGTTTTCAATTTTTTAGTGAATTTTCTAATAAATTGATTGTAAGATACTTAAATTGTTAAAAACAGTTAAGTAATTGACTATCAACATTTTATAACTACTTGAAAATAAATAAATTAGAAAATATAAAATATTATTATAAAATATATATATTAGTAAATATTTTATATACTTTCTGAAATGAATTTTTTTTCTAATTTTTTAGGAAATCACTGTAATTCACTGAAACTTAATAAGTTAATCAATTAGAAAATTACTCAAAAAAATAAATTTTTAAAAAATGGCTAAAGAAACTGTAATAATAGACGTTGAAATAAACGAAAACGAAGTTGCCGAACGTCTTGGAAACATTTCAAAAACAATTTCAGACCTGAAACAAAGAAATTCAGAACTTAAAAAAGAGTTAAAATCAGGTCAGGGAGACTGGGCGGCTAATAGTGCCGAAATAGCTAAGAACGAGGCACAAATAAAGATTTTAAC
>Ga0208826_1003256_pt1 | contig 11258 bp, 8 predicted proteins | sample AD_UKC115_MetaG_FD_184451 | JGI IMG/M metagenome (GOLD analysis project Ga0208826, IMG submission 184451) | Active sludge microbial communities of municipal wastewater-treating anaerobic digesters from Hong Kong - AD_UKC115_MetaG (SPAdes)... | ecosystem: Engineered > Bioreactor > Anaerobic >... | reverse complement strand
GGCGACAGCGCGGGCGCGGCGCCGGGCATGGCCACCTACACGCTGGCCTGGCCGCACTGAGCGACGCGGCGGCGCGGGTACACTCGCGGGCATGAGCAAACGCCCGACCGAGCCGCGCCCGCCGCGACCTGCCCCTCCCCGCACCACCCGTCCCGCCGCCCCGACTCCCCGCGCCCCGGCGCGCCCGGCCGCCGTCCCGGCCGCGACCACCAGCGCCCATCCCGCCGATGCCACGGCGCGCTCCAGCCGCGTGCTGGACCTGCTGCTGCGCGCCGCGCCGGAAGCCTGGCGCGACCGCCTGCGCAACTATCTGGTGCTGATGCGCATGGACCGCCCGGTCGGCGCCCTGCTGCTGCTGTGGCCGACCTGGTGGGCGCTGTGGCTGGCCGCGGGCGACTTTCCGCCGCCGGGCGTGTTCGTGATCTTCACCCTCGGCGTGTTCGTGATGCGCGCTGCGGGCTGCGTCATCAACGACTACGCCGACCACGCCTGGCTCGACGGCAAGGTGGAGCGCACGCGCAACCGGCCGATGGCGGCGGGGCGCGTGTCCCGGCGCGAGGCCCTGCTGCTGTTCGCCGGCCTGCTGGCCCTGGCCTTCGGCCTGGTGCTGTTCACCAATGCGCTGACCATCAAGCTGGCCTTCGTCGGCGCGGCGCTGGCGGCGATCTATCCCTACACCAAGCGCGTCACCCATCTGGCCCAGGTGGTGCTGGGCGCGGCCTTCGGCTGGGCGATTCCCATGGCCTTCGCGGCGATCAAGGGCGACGCGGGCGTGCCGCTGGCGCAGGCCCTGCCGCCGCTGTGCTGGCTGCTGTTCCTCGCCAATGTGCTGTTCTCGGTGATCTACGACACCGAGTACGCCATGGTCGACCGCGACGAGGACATCGAGGCCGGGGCCAGGTCGACCGCCATCCTGTTCGGCGACGCCGACCGGCCCATCCTCGGCGTGCTCATGGGCACCTTCCTGCTGGCCATGCTGCTGGTGGGCACGCGCGCCGGCCTGCACTGGCCGTACTTCGTGGCCATTGCGCTGGCCGCGGCGCTGTTCGCGCGGCAGCAGTGGACCCTGCGCGACCGCGCGCGCGAGCACTGTTTCGCCGCCTTCCGCCAGAACAACGCCGTGGGCGGCGTGCTGTGGGTGGGCATGGCGCTGGCGCTGGCCCTGCGCTGAGCGCGCGCTCAGCGCGAGGACACGTATTTCTCGCGGCGGATGTGCGGCACGGGCAGGCCGCGTTCCTTCAGCAGGGTGAAGGCCTGGTCGACCATGTCGGGATTGCCGCACAGGTAGGCGATGTCGCGCGCCGGATCGGGCGCGAGTTCGTCCAGCGCCACCTGCACGCGGCCGCGGCGGTCGTGCGCGTGCGGCACGGCGCGCGCGGCGCGCGAGAGGCAGGAGAAATAGCGGAAGCCCGGCGTGGCGGCTTCGAAGGCACGGAATTCGGCGTCGTACAGCAGCTCGGCCTCGGTGCGCGCGCCGAACACCAGGCACACTTCCACGCCGCGCGCGGCGATCAGCTGGCGCAGCTGCGGCAGCATGGCGCGGTAGGGGGTGATGCCCGTGCCCGTACCCACCAGCAGGTAGCGCGCGTTCGTGTCGGTGTCGAACAGGCAGAAACGGCCATAGGGGCCGCTGGCCTCGATGGTGTCGCCCTCGCGCAGGCCCGACAGCAGTGCCGTGGCGGCCCCGCCCTGCACATAGGACACGGCGATCTCCACGCGCTGCACCGGACCGCCCTCGCCGACCGTGGCAACCGAATAGCTGCGCTTGGTCGGCTTGCCGTCGGCGTAGAGGAAGTGCACCTGCAGGAACTGGCCCGGGATGAAGGCGAAAGGCGCGCCGTCGGCGCGCTCGAAGGCGAGGTGGCGCACGTTCGGCGCGAGCAGGTGGCTGGCGGCGAGGCGCAGGGTGAAGTGGTCGGCCACGGCAGGATTCCGGCAGGCAGGCGAAGGAGTGGAGGGGCCAGCGGCGGGGCCGCCGCGGCCGGGGCGACATCCGCCGGCCGCGACCTGCGGCAGGGGCGGAGGCCCGGAACAAGACCGCTATACTAGCCGCCCGCTTTCCGCCGCGCAGCCCATGAGCCAACCCGCCCTCGAGGTCATCGACCTCCGGAAGACCTATGCCAATGGCGTGCAAGCCCTCAAGGGCGTGTCGCTGAGCGTCGAGCAGGGCGACTTCTTTGCCCTGCTCGGGCCCAACGGCGCCGGCAAGTCCACCCTCATCGGCATCCTCTCCTCCCTGGTCAACGCCAGCGGCGGCGAGGTGCGCGTGTTCGGCCGCTCGGTGCAGCGCGAGCGCCGCGCCGCCATGCAGATGATCGGCCTGGTGCCGCAGGAGCTGAACTTCAACCAGTTCGAGAAGCCCTGGGAAATCTGCGTCAACGTGGCCGGCTTCTACGGCATCCCGCGCGCCGTGGCGGAACAGCGCGCGGAGCAGTACCTCAAGCAGCTGTCGCTGTGGGACAAGGCCTTCGTTGCCTCGCGCACCCTCTCCGGCGGCATGAAGCGCCGCCTGATGATCGCCCGCGCCATGATGAACGAGCCGCGCCTGCTGGTGCTGGACGAACCCACCGCCGGCGTCGACATCGAGATCCGCCGCTCGATGTGGAAGTTCGTCAGCGAGATCAACCGCGCCGGCACCACGGTGATCCTCACCACGCACTACCTGGAGGAAGCCGAGCAGCTGTGCCGCAACATCGCCATCATCGACAAGGGCACGATCATCGAGCACACCACGATGAAGCGCCTGCTGGCCAAGCTCGACGTCGAGACCTTCGTGTTCGACCTGGCGGGCGGCGCGGGCGAGCTGCCGAGCGTGGACGGCGTGCGCCTGACGCGCGTGGACGACCACACCATCGAGGCGGAAATGGCCCGCACGCACGACCTCAACTCCCTCTTCGCCGCGCTGACCGCGCGCGGCATCACGGTGACTTCGATGCGCAACAAGGCCAATCGCCTGGAGGAGCTGTTCGTGCGCCTGGTGGAAAGCAACAAGAGCGGGGCGGCGGCATGAACGCGCGGGGCAATCTCATCGCGCTCTACACCATCACGCGGCGCGAGGTGGCGCGCATCCTGCGCATCTGGAGCCAGACCCTGCTGCCGCCGGCCATCACCATGGCGCTGTACTTCGTCATCTTCGGCAGCCTCATCGGCGGGCGCATCGGCGAGATGCACGGCTTCCGCTACATCGATTACATCGTGCCCGGCCTGATCATGATGAGCGTGATCCAGAACGCCTACGGCAACATCTCCAGCTCCTTCTTCGGCGCCAAGTTCCAGCGCTTCGTCGAGGAGATGCTCGTGTCGCCGACGCCGAGCTGGGTGATGCTCACCGGCTACATCGCCGGCGGCGTGCTGCGCGGCCTGATGGTCGGTGTGATCGTGCTGGGCGTATCGCTGTTCTTCACCCGCCTGCACCTGGCCCATCCCCTGGTCACGCTGAGCACCTTCGTGCTGGCCGCGGCGGTGTTCGCCCTGGCCGGCTTCGTCAACGCCGTGTTCGCCAAGAAGTTCGACGACATCGCCATCGTGCCGACCTTCGTGCTCACCCCGCTCACCTACCTCGGCGGCGTGTTCTATTCGGTCGACCTGCTGCCCGAGCCCTGGCGCACGATCTCCCACGCCAACCCGGTGCTGTACATGGTCAACGCCTTCCGCTACGGCATCCTCGGCGTCAGCGACGTCGGCCTGGGCCTGGCCTACGGCGTGATGCTCGGCGCGGCGCTGGCGCTGGGCGCGGTCGCCATGGTCCTGCTCAAGCGCGGCGTGGGCCTGCGCGCCTGAGCGCGGCCGCGCCGCCCGCCCCGCCGATCCCGCCCTTCGCGCCGCTCCTGCCGCTCCGCCCCTGCGGGTCGCGGCGTCCATCGGTCCCTCGCAGATACCCGACGCGGCGCGCACGGCAGCGCAGGCCGCGCCAACATGTAACGCCGCACCGTCGCAATGCTCTGGCAAGAGGCGCGCAGGAACGCGCGCCTGTTCCGGGGCCCCTATGCCGCGGCGGGCGGCCGCAGGAAGAGCCCGCAGGGGCGCGCCCACGAGGGGCGCGCGTTCGTTGCTGGTACAGGGACGTGCCATCAACGAACCCCGCAGGCCGTCCGCGCCGTCGATGGACAGGAGTCCATCGACCGCGGCATCGGGGTGTCCTTTCCTTTGGTCACTTTCGTTTGGACAAGCAAACGAAAGTGACCCGCTCGCCGCAGGCGAGCGGCAGCCCTACCAGCTCGTCGAGCGGAAGCCCCGGCAGCTCGTCGAGCCGACGCCGTCGCCGCCAGGCGAGCGGAAGCCCTGGCAGCTCGCCGAGCGGACGCCGTCGCCGCCAGGCGAGTGGCGGCAGCCCCAGCCGCCCGGCGCACGCCTGCCACGGTGCGGTGGCGCAGCCCAGGCACCTCGCGCCCCGGGCAGGGTCATGGTCAAATGCCCGCGTTGCGCCCGCGGGGAGCGGACGCAACCCTCTTCGACGATTGCCCAGGGAGATTCATTCCATGCGCGGATTCCTTTCCGTCCTGTTTGCCTGCGCGCTGGCCTGCGCCGGTGTCGCCCACGCCGAGTCCGACGACGGTGGCGAGCAGCTCAAGCAGTTCCTTGCCTCGCTGCATTTCCAGTCCGGCAGCATCGCCGTGCCCGAGGCCGGGGCGACGCTGAAGCTGGTGCCCGAATACCGCTACCTCGGCGCCAAGGACGCGCAGAAGGTGCTGGAGGAACTGTGGGGCAATCCGCCGGACAGCGATGTGCTCGGCCTCATCCTGCCCAAGGGTGAGCGCAGCCTGACGGACGAGAAGTCCTGGGCCGTGGTGGTGACCTATTCCGACGACGGCTACGTCAGCGACGAGGAAGCGGCCAAGACCGACTACACCAAGATGCTGAAGGACATGCAGGCCGGCACGCGCGAGGCGAACCAGGCGCGCAAGAAGGCCGGTTACGAGACTGTGGAGCTGGTGGGCTGGGCCGCGCCGCCGCGCTACGACGCCAGCAGCAACAAGCTGTACTGGGCCAAGGAACTGGCCTTCGAGGGCAGTCCCGAGCACACCCTGAACTACGACATCCGCGTGCTGGGCCGCAAGGGCTATCTGAGCCTCAACGCCGTGTCGGGCATGAGCCAGCTGGCCACGGTGCAGGAGGGCATGCAGCGCGTGCTGGGCATGACCGAGTTCGATCCGGGGCAACGCTACGCCGATTTCAACCAGGCCACCGACAAGGTCGCGGCCTATGGCATCGCCGCCCTGGTGGCCGGCGGCCTCGCCGCCAAGGCCGGCCTGTTCGGCAAGCTGCTCGCCCTGCTGCTGGCGGCCAAGAAGCTGGTGTTCGTGGCCATCGCCGCGATCGGCGGCGTGATCGCCAAGCTGTTCAAGCGCAGGGCCTGAGCGGCGCGCTCGCGTTCGACCGCGGGCGCGGCGAGATCGGGATGGCGTTGCGCCGGCGCGAAGGGCGCGGAGCGACGCGCCAGGCATCGCCAGGGCGGCACGGTGCACGGCGGCCGGTCGCCCGGGCGCGCGCCGACCTTGGCTTTCCGGCCGCGCCGGCGTTGGCGGCGTCGGCGCTGCGCCCTTCGCTGCGCCAGCGAGTGCGCACGCGCCCCGCTCAGGTGCCGCGCGGCTTGGCCCGGGCGGTCGGTGTGGCGCTCCAGGGGTCGTCGGGCCAGGGGTGGCGCGGATAGCGGCCCTTCAGTTCCTTCCTCACTTCGGGATAGGTGCGCTCCCAGAAGCCCTTGAGGTCCTGCGTGACCTGGATCGGCCGCTGCGCCGGCGAGAGCAGGTGCAGGGTCACGGCCACGCGGCCCTGGGCGATGCGCGGCGTATCGGCCAGGCCGAACAGTTCCTGCAGCTTCACCGCCAGCACGGGAGGTTCGCCCGGGCTGTAGTCCAGGCGGCGCGACTGGCCGCTGGGCACGCGCAAGGACTCCGGCGCCTGCTCGTCCACGCGGCGACGCTGTTCGTGGTCGAGCATGGCGCCCAGGGCTTCGCCGAGTTCCGCCGCGTCCAGTGCCTCCAGACGCGACTTCCCGGCAAGGTAGGGCGCGAGCCAGCTGTCCAGCGTGCCGAGCAGGGCGGCGTCGCCGAGATCGGGCAGGCCGAGTTCCGGACACCACGCGCGCAGACACTGCACGCGCAGGCGCAGGTGGCGCGCGTGCTCGCTCCAGGGCAGGGCGTCGAGGCCGAGCTCGCGCACCGCGGCAAGCAGGGCCGGCACGGCGTCCGCCGGCGTCGTCGGCACGCTGCGGCGCTCCAGCACGAGGTCGCCGAAGCGGTGTTCCTCGAAGGCCTCGACGGCACGCTTGGCGGCGTTCCAGCGCACGCTGCGCGCGCGCACGTGGCGCTGCGGATAGTCGCGTTCGAGCAGGGCCGCATCGAAGGGCGCCGCGGCGAGGATCAGGCTGTCGCGGTCCTCGTGGCGCAGATCCAGCACCACCAGCCAGGGTTCGCCGAGCAGGGCCGTGGCCTGGTCGTGCAGGCGTGCGCCGCGGCCGTTGGCCAGGGCGTAGCGGCGCGGGTTGGCGGCGTCCTGGCGCGCCACCCGATCGGGAAAGGCATGCAGCAGCAGGTCGCCGACGGCGTGGCTGTCGGGCACCTCGCGCGCCGGGCCGCCCGCGTCCAGGCGGCGACGCCAGCCGGCCGCGGCCTGGTCGATGGCCGCCAGCGCGCCGGGATCGGCCCCCAGGGCGCGCGCGCGACCGGCGCCCTCGCGCCGCCAGGCGTGCAGTGCAGCCACGCGCGCGCGGAAATCGTCGTTGCGCGCGCCCTCGCCGCGCAGGGGCGAGCGCGCATCGAGCAGGGCGAGCAGATCGGCCACCAGCGCGCGCTGTGCGCGCGCGGCGCGCAGTGCGGCCGCCGCGAGGCGCGGTGTCGCGCCCAGGCGCAGCATGTCGCGTCCCAACGGCGCGATGCGGCCGCTGTCGTCCAGCGCGCCGAGGGCGCCGAGCAGGTCGCGCGCCTGCGCCAGCGCGCCCGCGGGCGGCGGATCGAGCCAGGGCAGCTCGGCGCTGCCCCAGGCGGCGAGATCCAGCGCCAGTCCCGACAGTTCCACCTGGGCGATTTCCGGCTTGCGCGAGGGCTCCAGGCGCTGGCTCTGCGGCCACAGCCGGTAGGCGACGCCCGGCGCCACGCGGCCGGCGCGACCGGCGCGCTGGTCGGCCGAGGCCTGGGCGATCAGCACCGTCTCCAGGCGCGTGAAGCCGGAGTTCGGATCGAAGCGCGGCTCGCGCGCCTGGCCGCTGTCGATCACCGCGCGGATGCCCGGCAGGGTGACGCTGGATTCCGCCACGTTGGTGGCCAGCACCAGGCGCCGCACGCCCGCGGGCGCCGGTGCAAGCGCGGCGCGCTGGGCGGCAAGGTCGAGCTCGCCGTGCAGCGGCACGAGCTCCACGCGCGCCGCGTCTGCGCCGTCGCCCGCCAGCGCGCCCAGGGCCTCGCGCGCGCGCTCGATCTCGCGCTTGCCCGGCAGGAACACCAGCACGTCGCCCGTGGTCTCGGCCAGCGCCTGCTGCGCCGTGCGGCGCAGGTGGCCGAGCCAGTCCTCGCCGGTGCGCGGCGGCGGGTGCACGATGCGCACCGGGAAGCTGCGGCCGGCGCTGCTCAGCCGCGGCGCGTCCAGCCAGCGCGCGATGCGCTCGCCGTCCAGGGTCGCCGACATCACCACCAGGCGCAGGTCCGGGCGCAGGGTGGACTGCACGTCCAGCGCGAGCGCGGCGCCGAGGTCGCCAGGCAGGTGGCGCTCGTGGAATTCGTCGAACAGGACGGCGCCGATGCCGGAGAGTTCCGGATCGTCCTGGATCAGGCGCGTGAGGATGCCCTCGGTCACCACCTCGATGCGCGTCGCGGCGGACACGCGCGCCTCGAAGCGGATGCGGTAGCCGACCGTCGCGCCGACCTCCTCGCCGCGCTGGCGCGCCATGAACTCCGCCGCGGCGCGCGCCGCCAGGCGGCGCGGTTCCAGCATCACGAGCCTGCGCCCGGCCAGCCAGGGCGCATCGAGCAGGGCCGGCGGCACCTGGGTGGTCTTGCCGGCGCCGGGCGGCGCCTCCAGCACCAGGCGCGGGTGGTCGGCGAGGCTGCGCTGGATCGCGGGCAGGATCTCCGCGATGGGAAACGCGCTCTCGCGCGGTCGGTCGGGCATGTTCACCCGCGCAGTGTAGCCGCGCGCCCGGCAGCCGCCGGAAACGACGCGCCCCGCACGGGGCGGGGCGCGTCGACGCGATGCGGCGGCAGCGCGCCTACTCGCAGCTGATGCCGTTCATGCTGAGCGGATCGGTGCCGATGAAGCGCGACCACTGGCGCGACACGCCCACGCCCGTGCTGCCCGGTGTGCCGGCGGCGGTCGTGCTCTTGGTGGCGGTGAAGTTCATGCGGCCGCAGTCGGGGAAGCTGAAGGTCACCGTGCCCCACTTGGGCAGGGTGCCCACCGAGGCGCCGCCCACGAAGCTGCCGCCCGGGCTGTAGACCGTATCCACGGTGATCGGACCGCGCGTGCCGGCGGGCACCGTGGCGCCGCCGAACAGCCAGTAGGGCAGGCCGGAGGGGTCGTAGGTGAACCAGGCGAAGGTGAAGAGATACTGCGTGGTGTTGCCCGGCAGCTCGAGCACCTGCACGGTCATGCCCTCGCCGCCCTTGGCCGGATCGGACCAGTTGCCGCTGAGGTAGCCGCTGATCGGCACGTTGCGGAAGGCGTTCGGGAAGGTCGCCTGGGTCGGGCTGTAGGTCGGCACGCTGATCGACTGCCCGGTGTCGCCGGCGAAGTAGTTGTAGAAGGTGATGGTGAAGGGCAGGTTGAAGTCGAAGTAGGCCGTGGTGGAATCGCTGCTGGCGAAGTTCTCCAGCACGAACACCTGGCTCACCAGCAGCGGGCTGTCGACATTGGTGTGCGACAGCACGGTGTTGGGCTCGGACGCCACGCGCACCAGCTTGAGCGTGTTGCTGCCCTGGGTGAGGGCCACGCCGGGGAACAGCGGATAGGGCGTCTTGCCCTCCTGGCTGGCCACGCGGTCGATCGCCAGCAGGGTGGCCGAGTTGTAGAACTGGCCCGAGCTGCTGCAGGGCACGCGCCACAGGGTGATGGTCACGTCCTCGACGCCGTAGGTGCCGTCCGACGGACGGTAGGAGGCCAGGCGCACGGTCTTGGCGTAGCGCGGCGCCTCGGTGGGCGTGTCGAAGGGCAGGGGATCGGCCAGGCAGCTGGGCGGGTAGGCGCGGTAGCTGTTGGCGAAGGGCGGCGACGGCTCGGACGCCGTGGCCGCGGCGGTGAGCGCCGCCGTGCCGCTGCGCTGCACCGCGGCGGCTCGCGACCCGCCCTCGCGCCGGTCCAGGCGCGTCAGCGCCGCATTCTGCTCCGCCACGCGCAGGCTGCGTGCGCCCGCCTGCGCGGCATCCAGGGCATCGGCGGCCCAGGCGGGCGCGGCCAGCGCCAGCAGGAGGCCAAGGGTTCCCATCCAAGACTTGCGCATGACTGACTCCCTGAGGTTGGTGCCGGGCCGCAGGGGCGGCCGGCGTTGCCGCGCACAGGCTCGGGCGCGGCCGATGAATTGCCTATGAACTGTGCGTCGCCGCGGTACACCGGCGCGGGCCCGCCGCGGCGGCGGTGCATCGGGGCGGGGTCTGCGCGGATAATCGCCGGTTTTCCCGCCACGCCGCCGCCATGACCGACTCCGCCCCGCCCGTCCTGATCGACATCGGCGCCAATCTTACCCACGAATCCTTCCGCCACGATTTCGACGCGGTGCTGCAGCGCGCCGCCGACGCCGGCGTGGCGCAGCTGGTGGTGACCGGCGCCAGCGCCGAGGGCAGCCCGCAGGCGCTGGCCCTGGCGCGCGCCCACCCGGGGCGCCTGTACGCCACCGCCGGCATCCACCCGCACCATGCCAGCGACTACGACGCCGAGGTGGACGCGCTGCTGCGCGAACTCGTCGCGGCGCCCGAAGTGCGTGCCCTGGGCGAAACCGGACTCGACTACCACCGCAATTTCTCCCCGCGCGCGGCGCAGTTGTTCGCCTTCGAGCGCCAGCTGCAGATTGCCGTGGACAGCGGCAAGCCGCTGTTCCTGCACCAGCGCGACGCGCACGCCGACTTCCTCGCCCTGCTGCGCCAGGTGCGCGACCGCGTCGGCGCCGCCGTGGTGCACTGCTTCACCGGCACGCGCGAGGAGCTGTACGACTACCTCGACCTGGACTGCCACATCGGCATCACCGGCTGGATCTGCGACGAGCGCCGCGGCACGCACCTGCGCGAGTTTGTGCGCGAGATCCCGCCGCAGCGCCTGATGCTGGAGACCGACGCGCCCTACCTGCTGCCGCGCACGGTGCGCCCGATGCCAAGCCACCGCCGCAACGAACCGATGTACCTCGCGCACATCGCCGCCGAGGTTGCGCGTGACCGCGGCGAGGCACTCGGCACAACGGCCGCCGCGACCACGGCCACTGCGCGCGCCTTCTTCGCGCTGTGAGCGCGTGGCGGGAACCAAGTCGGGAGGCGGCCGGTCTGAGCCGCCACCTGTCCCATCCGCCGACCTGCCGGGAGTCCGCTGCATGACCCGTCCGCACCGCGCCCTCGTCTGGATGGGCGGATTCCTCCTGGCCGTGGCCGCGTTGGCTGCCCTGGTGGCGCCGCGCCTGACCCAGGCCTTCCAGGCCAACCCCTTCTTCAACGGCGTGATCCTGCTGGTGCTGGCCAGCGGCATCGCGGTGAACCTGCGCCAGGTGCTGGGCCTGCAGCGCGATATCGACTGGATCGAACAATTCCGCCGCAGCGACCCCGAGCGCCGTCTGGCCAGCGCGCCGCGGCTCTTGGCGCCGATGGCGCGCATGCTCGCCGGACGCGAGCGCGGTGCGCGGCTCGCCCTGTCGCCGGCGTCGATGCGCACCCTGCTGGACAGCGTCTACCTGCGCCTGGAGGAATCGCGCGACCTGTCGCGCTACCTCATCGGCCTCGCCATCTTCCTCGGCCTGCTCGGCACCTTCTGGGGCCTGCTCGCCACCATCGCCTCGGTCTCCGACATCATCGGCACGCTGGGCGGCGGCAGCGACGCGCTGGCGATGTTCACCCAGCTCAGGGACAACCTGCGCGAGCCGCTGCGCGGCATGTCCACCAGTTTCTCCACCTCGCTGTTCGGCCTGGCCAGCTCCCTGGTCGTGGGCTTCCTCGACCTGCAGGCGGGGGCGGCGCAGAACCGCTTCTACAACGAGCTGGAGGAATGGCTGTCGGGCGCAACCAGGCTCGGCGGTGGCGGTCCGCAGCTCGAGGGCGAGGCCAGCGTGCCCGCCTACGTGCAAGCCCTGC
>Ga0208826_1003253_pt1 | contig 11259 bp, 14 predicted proteins | sample AD_UKC115_MetaG_FD_184451 | JGI IMG/M metagenome (GOLD analysis project Ga0208826, IMG submission 184451) | Active sludge microbial communities of municipal wastewater-treating anaerobic digesters from Hong Kong - AD_UKC115_MetaG (SPAdes)... | ecosystem: Engineered > Bioreactor > Anaerobic >... | reverse complement strand
AATCATGGAAGGGCAGATTTAAGCAAGAATCGAACCGTAGAAGTACGGTTCGATTCTTGCTGCAGTTAGACACACAATAAATTCGGATTTACCTCGAGGATTTCGCGCCTGAGCTTCTCATCCAGACCGGAATCCGTGATGATCTGATTAAAATCTTTTACCTGGCAAATATTGACAAATGCCATGTTTTCAAATTTCGTGTGATCGCAGACCAGAATACGTTCCATCGCATTATTCATCATCTGCCGTTTGATCGCAACTTCATCAACTGCAAAACACATACAACCATGAACAACACTGACAGCGTCAACAGCGATAAATGCCTTGTTCACATGAATGTCACTGATCATTCTTTCCGTGAATATTCCGGAACAAGTAATCGTATCCGCTTTTAGACCACCGCCCATCACAATAACGTTATTGGAAGTATTCCGTGAAATATCCAATGCGACGGATAAATCATGGGTCAGAACCGTTAACCTTGAAAAAGTCTGCAGTTTCCTGGCAATCTCAAAGGTTGTCGTCCCTGAATCCAGAAAAATTGAGTCCCCCTCTTTGATACGCAAGACTGCTTCTGCAGCTATACGGATTTTTTCTTCAGTATTCATCGATCGGCGTAAATTTACCGGTAAATCCATAAGCGCCCCCCGCATGGCATCCATTGCGCCTCCATGCGTTTTTAACAATAAACCGTTATCAGAAAGCATGTTAATATCTCTCCGAATCGTTGCGCTGGACGCTCCCAGTTGTTCGCATAAATCCAATACTGACATAAATCCATTGGCTTTTACCAATCGGATGATTCTCTCCTGTCTTTCAGCTAAAAGCATGCGAAATCCTTTTCAAGCCTTTATTTTTTTCGTTATTCTAATCCTTTGGGATAGTTGTGTCAATAATATATGCTCAATATTGATTATTTTTGATTTTATTTTTCAAAAGAGAATAATATTTTTTTCATTTTGTGATATTTCATATTCTTCCATGATTATTTCTGATTTTTTTCTTGCAGTGTGATTGATTGTTTGTTAAAATATGAAACGATATTACGAAAAATCACTTGATTGTTGAATACTTATTTCACGAAAGGCATAAGATATGAAAAACATATTATGTTTTGGTGATTCCAACACATGGGGCTATGACGTCACAACCTTTAATCCGGAGATAGGATCCGGGCAAAGAATGCCATTCGATGTGAGGTGGCCTGGACGAGTTCAGAATATTTTGGGCAGCGAATACCATATTATTGAAGACGCGTTAAATGCTCGTACAGTCATGAATCAGGATCCATATTTTCCCCATCGTCTGGGAATAGCAGGTCTTGAAGCAGCATTGGATGCGCATGCACCACTCGATCTTGTTATTTTAAAACTTGGCGTAAATGAATTGAAACACATGTTTAATCTCACAGCAGGAATGATCGCTTTTGGAGTAGAGAAATTAGTATTGGCTGCCAAAAAAAGTTATTATAACTATCCTGAACCAAAAATCCTCGTCATTGCACCCCATCCCGTCAGCCCGAACATTCATAATGATCTTTTTGGTTTCAGTTTCGGTCCGCTTGCTTATGAAAAGAGTTGTCAATTTGGTGCATTATACAAAGATCTCGCAATCCGCAACGGATGCGGTTTTATTGACTGCGCTGATTTGAACTTCACATTAAATACGCTGGATGGCCTTCATTACAGCCGCGAAGATCATGCAAAACTTGCCGATGTCGTTGCTGCGAAGATTCGGGAGATGCTGGAACACTAAACATTCACAATCTGCGGATCACAGCGAGAGAATTTCCTGCTGATTGATTCAAGAAAAACATAACCACCGGCTTAGTCGATGGTTATGTTTTTCTTGTGACATAAGATCGTTTCGCTGCATTCGCAATGATAAACATCGCCCTGTGCTTCTCATATAGCAATCTGTCATTGCGAGGAGGATGTAAGCCTGACAAAGCTATCTCAGGTATTAACGAAAAGAACTGTTTGTTATGCAGAGGGATTATCTTTATTATTCGAAAAAAAAACACCACAGATTGTGGTGTTTTTATTTTTGCGGAGAGAGTGGGATTCGAACCCACGATACCTTTCGATATACGCGCTCTCCAAGCGCGCGCACTAGACCAGCTATGCGATCTCTCCAATCCTTGCGGCAAGAATTATATCATAAGAATCTTTAAAGTGATGAAAAATGGGGTTATTTGGTCTGCTTTTCAAATTGCCGGAAATATAGTGAGGATTATTTGTTATATAATCAATTTATGTATATCCAAGACCCTCCTTTTCCACAGGCACAGTTAGTGATTTCCACGAGAACGCTGGATTTCGGTATACTGACAAAAGATGAACCCAGTGAAGGGCATGGCATTGCAACGCTGATCATTGCTAACGAAGGGGAAAAAACATTAGTCGGAAGGATTGCGCTGCAAGTTGCCTGGGTTTCAGTGACTCCACCTGATTTTCGAATCAATCCCGGAGAATCCAGTGAACATGTCTTCCGCATCCGCACAAATGCGGAATCCTCCTGGACAACACATAAATTGGGATCCAACTTCATTGCGCTGATCAACAGCAATGGAGGATCCGAGACGATCGGTGGATTTTACTACTCTGATCCTTCCCGCAACAAACCCAAAAAAAATCCTATCAAATTATGGACGATTTTATCGATACCGATTGCACTTGTCATGATCGCAGGGATGATTTATTTTCTTTCGAATGCGGCGAAAGCTTCAAAAGTCCACACAAAACTAACTTCGATTGCCCAAATCTACACGCAAGCTGCACAAACCTACATGGCAAGCATAGCGGCTGAAACAACCTTGCTGCCGGTATCTGCCGTAATTGACGAAACGAAAACAGGCGAAGCTCCGTTGCTCGAACCGTCAGCTACCTCTTCCATACAACAACCGACATATACACCCTGGCCGGTTGCAAGCTTTCCGAATGTGGAAGAATTCATCCGTTCCTACTATTCAGCGCTTCAGAATGATGAATATGAGAAAGCCTGGTGGATGCTCTCGGAAAAAATGCAGATCGCCTGTTGCTACCAGGGAGGGACATTACCCTTCGATATTTATACAGCCTACTGGAAAACGGTTGATTATGTTGAGGTTGTTTACGCCTATCTGCAGGCATATGATGTTAATCCGGCAGAAGTTAACGTAGCTCTGATATACCACAATGCAGATGGAACTTCTGAAGAAGCCTATAACACGTTCTATATTATTGCGGATGCCGTGCGAAATACGTTATTGATTGATGAAATTAAATAAATCTTCCCATTTTCAAATTGCTGATGCCTGTATCACAATCAGCAATTAAAATATGAGGGAGGGCTATGTTCTTGTCAAGTGGATACGCTTCACGTAAAAACATCACAACAACAAGTTTTTCTCGCTTTATATGCATAACAAATCCAGATTTCGGATTACTATATTACAATGTCATCGGTTGAAAACAAGCATGTTAAAATTATTTTGAATAGAATCAGTTTATTGATAAACAGGACTTATTAAAGGAAATCTTTGGAGGGAATTACAATGGAAGTGACTTTGGAAGCTGTAAAAAAAGTGGTGACGGATGTCTTAAAAATCGATGGGAACAATATTACTCCCGAAACACGGTTTATTGAGGATTTAAAAGCGGATTCAATGGATCAATTCTTTTTAATCGACGGATTCAGCGAAGCTTTTCATGTTACGATCAGTGATGAAGATGCAAAAAAGATTAAGACTGTGGGAGATGTGATTACCATTCTTTCGAAATAAGACGGGTATCAACAGAACTGAAGCGAGTGCTTCAGTTCTGTTTTTTTTATTTTTCCAACAATTTTAATAATTCAGGGATTTCAGTTACTACTTTTACACCTGCGGATTCAAAGGCTTCTATTTTGGATTTTAAAATCCCGATTCCTGCTTCGATATAAGCGCCGGCATGTCCCATTCGTTTTCCAGGTGGAGCGGATTTTCCTGCCAGAAATGCTGCAACTGGTTTACTCATTTGATATGCGGCAAACCTTGCTGCGCGCTCTTCTTCCAAACCACCGATTTCTCCGATCAGAAGAAGCCGTTCTGTATACGGATCAGTTTCGAACATCTCCATGGCTTCGACGAAAGAAGTTCCCTGAAGTATATCGCCTCCGATTCCAACACAGGTACTGACGCCAATGCCTCGTTCCTTCATAGCTTCCATGATCATGTAGCTCAAGGTTCCGGATCTGGAAATAATGCCGACTTTTCCAGGAATGACGCAATCCTCCGGAGTGATACCAATTTTAACTTCGCCGGGATTGATAATGCCGGAACAGTTTGGGCCAACAAATCGAACGCCTTTTGTCGTCATGTAATGATACACTTTGGCAATATCCTGCACCGGAATTCCTTCCGTAATACAGACTACCAGCTCCACGCCGGAATCAGCAGCTTCCAGCAAAGCGTCTGTTGCCTGTCGTGCCGGGACGAAAATAATGGAAGCATTGGCTTCTGTTACCTCAACCGCTGCCTGCATCGTGTCAAAAACAGGAACTTTCTCGTCAAGCACCCAACTTCCGCCACGGGAGGGCGAAACACCGGCAACTACCTGCGTCCCATAATTGATCATCTGACGGGCATGAAAATTTCCTTCACGCCCGGTAATTCCCTGTACAATCACCCGTGTCGATTTATTGATCAGGATGCTCATCTTTTACTTGCCTCCGACAATCGTCACAGCCTTTTTTACTGCATCAATCATTGACGGGGCGAAAATGATGTCCAGGTCTTTCAAAATTTTTATGCCGGATTCTGCATGTGTTCCGCCCATATGAACGATTATTGGAATCTCCGTTCCGTATTTCTCAATGGCAGCTTGCAGCCCATATGCGATATCGTCACAGCGCGTCATACCGCCAAAAATATTCACCAGGACCACTTTCACCTGAGGATCATTCAGTAAAATATCCAATGCCGCAATCACTTTGTCGATATTTACTCCTGCTCCTAAATCCATGAAATTGGCAGGGTGACCTCCATTGTCCTGGATGCAGTCCAGCGTAGCCATCGTCAGACCGGCTCCATTCACAAGACAACCGATATTGCCGTCCATCTTAATGTATTCAAGTCCGTGTTTTCTGGCTTCGAATTCACCGTATGCTTCCACATCATAATCTCGAAAATCCACAAGATATTCCTGTCGAAAGCGCGCATTCTCATCCAGAGTAATTTTTCCATCCAGAACAAGAAGCCGCTGGTCTTTGGTAATGACCAGTGGATTAATGGCAACCATCCGCGCATCCATATCGCAGAACAGTTTCCACATTCCAAGGCAAATTTCAGTTAATCCGCGTAGATATTTCGGCTGGAAATCGAGTCGATTCGCAAGTTGTCGAACCTGATATCGTTGGAGTCCGATTAATGGATCAATATAAACACGATCAAGATTATCGAACAATGCATTTGCCGCAGTCTCAATATAAATCGTACCCGATTCATACATCATTAACAGCGGCATACGCTTCTCTCTGTCCAATGTAATTAGAAGAAAATACTCTTTTTCGATTGAAAGCGCTTCGTCAATCAGAACATTGCGTACAGATAATCCATGAATCTTTTTCGATAGAATTTCAGAGGCTGCCTTCTCAGCTTCCTGCGGCGATTTTGCTAATAGGATACCACCGGAGGTCCCGCGTCCTTCTACCAGGACCTGCGCTTTAACAACAACCGGACATCCAATCTCCTCAGCGATTTGTTTCGCTTCCCGCGCAATGGATGTTACGTGACCTTCCGGTATTGGTATGCCATAATTTTTAAAAAATGCTTTCGCCTGGTACTCATGGAGCTTCATGCGAATTGCCTCCGGTTCAATTTATCCCTTCAAAAATTCATCGACAGAATCTTTACTGATTCGATAAGCTGAACCGATCTTTCGTGCTTTCAGATCGCCTGCCTGAATAGCTGCCATCACATCTTCTTCAGAGACTTTTAACAATTGAGCAACTTCGGAGGGTGTCATCACATTGTTTTCAACCGGCGCTGCAGCAGCAGGAGCACCAGCAGGCGCTTGCTGCTGAGCATTTGTGCCATATGCCTGTGAAATAATATTGCCCAGACCTACTCCAGCTCCGATGCCTGCAGTCAAGCCTGCGCCGCCATTCGGATTCTGCGCCGCATCTCGTAATGCATCCGCTGCCTGCAGCTGAGTATAGACATTCATGTCCAACATACCCATTGCTCTCAATTCTTCAGCGGATTTTTCGGATGGTTTCAGACTTGCGATATAAAAAGATTTCAATAACAAACCGATTGCAAGGAAATCATCCTGAGCTTTTGCCTTTACGGAAGCTCCCAATTCTTCTGTCAATCCAATCAGTTGCAGGACATTTTGATTCGCAGTAGTTGTTCCCAGAATATCCTGAATCTTGGATAAAAGCATGGAACGCAGACGGTTTTCAATCGATGCCAGGGAGTATGACTGGGATGCTCCCATAATTTGCGTGACGAATTGCTGAGGATCGCTCACCTGAAAACTATATGTGCCAAAACCTTGCAGCAGACTGATTCCCAATCCGACGCCAGCGTTCCTGACGATAATCGGTTGTGAAGTTCCCCATTTGACATCGGCAAATTCCTTCATACTGACAAAGTACACTTCAGCAGTGAAAGGGGTCCGATTGTTAAATGCTTTTCCCAACAGATCCGTCAGCAAAGGAAAGTTGGCTGTAGAAATCGTATGACGTCCTGGTCCCAATACGTCCAGCGCTTTTCCATCACGAAAGAATATTGCTCGCTGAGACTCACGAACAATCACCTGTGAACCAAATCGAAGATCAGCTACACCTTCTTCTGGAAAATGATGAGCAATCTCATCCTGCATTTCACTTGGATATTCAACTACATCAAAAATTCGAGCCATTCTAATTTCTCCTCATCTTGTTCAAATAAAAGCTGTCAATCAGTTTTCGAAAAAGTTGCATCAGTAACTGATCTTGATTGATGACTGCCCATTTTATGATCGATAATCGAAATCAAATAATTTTTCAGGAATTCACAGTACCAGTGATCACCTCTGAGCGGCGATTAAATGCAGTGATACATTCCTGGGCGACACTGACCAGATTTCGAATTGCAGTCTCAATTTCCTCATTTTTTTCAATATTGCTTTCCACCACATCAACGGCACTCTTAATGGATTCTGCCAGTTTAAAAAGGTAAAGATCGTAGTCATATAGCTGTTGTAAAGCAGCATCGTCAACCTTTACGACATCCAATAAGCCCGCATAACCATAGGATGCGGTTTTTACCCGATCGATAAACTGACGAATCTTAATCGCTGCTGATTCCAAATCGCCGACAAACAAAAGATTTCCGGCTTTCAGTAAATCACGCTGAATTTCGCCAATTCGACTCCATTGTTCTTCAAATCGTTTTGCGATGGCTTCCCGAACGAGTTTGTCCGTGTCTCTTCGGGCTTCTTTCTCTTTATATCCCTTGATTCCTGGAATTTTTTCCAACAATTTCTCAAATTTATTTTTTTCAGGAGAATTTACAAATTCATTCAGATTTTCCATAAGACCTCCAATTTGTCTTAGATGCTCCTAATTTAGCTCCAAAGATCAATCCTGCTATAGAACAGAATCGAATTGGCTGCCAATTTACTGCTTCCGATCACGAAAAGTATTTTTGAAATAGAAAAATCGTGATATTCTCATTGTAAAACAGAATGTTCCTCATATCAATAAACAAACCAGCATTTCCGAATACAAAAAAAATTATTGGACATTGTGAGGTTTTTCCGCTTCGCGAAAAGGATTTTTATGATGAATAATTCATGGATTCATCTGTCATTGCGAGAAGAGCGTTATTCGGATAAATAATCACAGCGTCCATCCATTCCTTTTAACTTGTTTTCATATAATTTTATATATAACAATATTAATTATGGCAAAAATATATAATGTTTTTCGATAATTTTTATTCATTTCTCCTGATTCCAATATTTCGAGCCGCTGTTTGGTTTCAACGATTCGAAATTTGGAAAGCATTTTTTTTGTTGTTCTGTTGTTATAAGTAAAACGCAAAAACTACACAACCTATTTTCTCCCTTATTAAAAAAGATTTTTCCACATTTTAGCTACGATAAACAACAGACCTGAAAAATACCCTTTTTGTTTACAGAGGGAGCTGTCAAAGGATTTTACTGAGGAACTGCAGTCAAATCAGACGATTCTTCAGGAGATTGATCCATTTCTGGTTCGACGACATTGATTTTTACCCAAATTGTCTGACCGAAATTTTTCCCTTCTGACGTTTGAAGCTGCCAGCTGCTTTGATAATCACCGATCTCTGAAGGTGCAGTCATGATCACTGGAAAATCATATACAGAATACGGAGGGACAGTTCGAGAAATTTGATAACTCATGTGATCAGAATTTACTGTATTATAAGGAACCAGCCGATAATTCATGTTCCAGGTACAACTTCCGAGGTTATAAATTCGCCATATCTTTGTAAAACTGGCACCTCGATTAATTTTCGATCCGTCGGGAATTGTGACATCACCAATAAATTGCATCGCATTAGTACATGGGATTTCGCTTTGTACCGATGATCCCGAAGAATCGGGCATGCTTTGACGAATCCTCCGCGAATTTGAAATTGGATAGACATTTGAAAAGAAATCCTCAGCAATACGCTGCGCAGTTCCGTCCACCATCATGAAATTCAACTGGCGATTTACCTCAGGTATTAAGCTCGAATCTTGATGAGAAGCAAATGCAAACTCCTCTTTGATCTGGTCTTCCAGAATCAACTGGTAGTTACCGCTGCTTTTATAGTACCGATCGTATGTATTCAGGTCCATCAAAACAAAATCCACTTCCTCTTGATCCAAACCTTTTACCGCATCCGCAATCGTTAAATAGCGGACAAGGAATTGTTCCGCAGCACGATCCTCCGTCACAAGATTTGCCAGCACCCATTGTTCGAAATTGGTTCCGCCCTGAACTCCGATCGATTTGTCAGACAGAAAAGAAAGCGTGATATCAGCGGGAATTTCTTTCGATTTTAAAGCAACAATTCTGCCTGTTCCCATAAAATATACGCGGGAAAAATCCACAAGTTGCGCATTTTCGATGGATTTCGATAAAGCACCTCCGATCAAATCAACTTGTCCGACTCTGACGGAGTCGATCAATCCGTCATATGCCAGATCGATCACTCTGAGAGACACACCGATCCGATTGGCAATTTCCTCTGCCAGTTGAATATCCAAGCCTGTGATTGTTCCATCTGCACCATAAAACGTAAACGGTACATAGTCGGATGAGGTGCCAAAATACAAAACACCATTTGACTTTACAGCCGACAAATGGGAATCCGCTGCTGTCATTGGAGAAAAACCGCTTAATAAACACAGCAGAAAAAACCCTATGATTAATTCTTTTTTTAAGGCAGACTTGATTACATGATTCATCGTAGTTAATATCAGAAACAGAATAACAATAAATCAATTATAGCATTGATCAAATGCAGAGATCATCGCATTACAGCAATTCGAAATATGGGGAGAATGATTTATTGTTGTGTTGTTTTTGCGCTGCATCTCATCGGCAGCGATTCAAACCCATCAGAGAAAAGGCTACGTGTTGCTGGTAAAATAAATGATTATCAAAGAAAAAGGACTTTCAATGAAAATTCTTTATTGTGATTGTTTTTCAGGTATCAGCGGTGATATGTTTCTTAGCTCTATGATCGATGCCGGTTATCCTTTAGATAAGCTCCAGGAAACATTCAATTCGCTGCAAATTCCGGAATACAAACAAGTTACATTTCAAAAAGTGATGAAAGGGGTCATTCAAGCCGGTCAGATCCATTTGGATTTTTCAGCTGAGAGCCATCATCACCGCCATTACAGCGATATTCGGACATTCTTGATTAACAGTGCGCTTCCACAATCCGTCAAAGAAAAATCTTTACGTATTTTTCAAAAAATTGCCGAAGCAGAATCTTCGGTTCATGGCGTTGCGATAGAGGAAGTACATTTTCATGAAGTTGGAGCTGTCGATTCCATATTGGACATTGTCGGCGCAGCAGCAGCTCTCGATTATCTTGGGATTGAAAAAATATATGCATCACCGTTGCCGTTAGGTTCAGGGGAGATACTTACACAACATGGCCTTTTACCAAATCCCGCACCAGCTACTGCCTGGCTTATTCGGGATATGAAGGCATCTGTCATTCCGTCAAATATCCAATCGGAATTAATCACACCGACTGGTGCAGCGATCTTGGCGGCTTTTGCGTCTTTTGAAAAACCGGAAATGGCGATTTCTGCAATGGGGAATGGCGCCGGAACAAAAAATTTTGAACATCCCAATATTTTGCGTGTTTTTATCGGCAAAAAAATAGGAACATCTAATAATTATTCGGAAATTGAAGCGAATCTGGATGATATGACGCCTGAATTGCTTGGTTCTGTCATGAATCGATTATTTGAAGCAGGTGCTTTAGATGTTACGTTTTCGTCCATACAGATGAAAAAAAATCGTCCTGGTACGAAACTAACAGTAATCGTAAAAGCAGAAGATGAAAAAGAAATCAGCCATCTTATTCTGATGCATACAACCACACTGGGCGTTCGGATTACGAATATACACCGATATGAGGCAGATCGTGAAATAATCCAGGTTAATTCAGAATTTGGAATAATTCGTGCAAAAAAGAAGATTATCGACGGAAAGGCTGTTTCGATTCATCCGGAATACGAGGATTGTGAACGAATCTCAAGGGAGCACAATTTGCCGATTCTTGAGATCTATTGCAGAATCATGTCATCGCTGCAGACTATGGACACACAGGATGGCAATTAGTGCGCTTAATTTAGTTTCGATGTAGAAATTATAAAAAAGCGCATCGAACAGCAGTTCGAAACATGAAAGGAGTGTGTTGTTCATATGGTTTTGGGCTTTGCGCAAAACCATATGAACAACACACTCCTTTTTTTTTATTCGAAAAGTCAATCTAGATTTCGAATTGCTGGATTTACGAAAAGAATTGACAACTTCCACAAAAAACGAATACAATAACTTTACAATAAAAAATATTTTTCTAACGGGGAATAGATTATGCCATTTTCACCATACGAAAGAGGTCAGGGAATACTCGAATACGCGCTTATTCTGATCCTGGTAGGAGTGGTCATATTTGTTTTACTCACTCTTTTAGGACCAGCCATCTCAAAGTTTATTTCAGATTTGATAGCACCTGTGTAGGAAAGACCAGGATCTGCA
>Ga0208826_1003245_pt1 | contig 11285 bp, 6 predicted proteins | sample AD_UKC115_MetaG_FD_184451 | JGI IMG/M metagenome (GOLD analysis project Ga0208826, IMG submission 184451) | Active sludge microbial communities of municipal wastewater-treating anaerobic digesters from Hong Kong - AD_UKC115_MetaG (SPAdes)... | ecosystem: Engineered > Bioreactor > Anaerobic >... | reverse complement strand
AATAGAATTCCGGGCAACCCATTGGGAAGGAGGAGGTCTGCAAGTTGAGCAGCCGGCATATGGCAGCATGGATGAACCTACCTTGTTAAAGCCTATTGCTATGGCGTGGAGAGCAAAAGAAAAATCGTTGGTGGTTGAATTATCCGGAAAAAATCTGAAAGGGTGGGTGAAGTACCGTAATAAGATGGCAGGTGTATCTATTTCCAGCAAGGATACAAATGGTAAAAGAGTAATCAGCATTGCATTCTTTTCCAGGGGGCATCTTTCCTTATCATCCGCTTTACCATTACCAGAAGAAACAGTGAAAATTTTGGAACGGTTTGCAAATGCATTTGATGGCACCTATACCCGGTTTCTTGATTTGCAAAAAGCTGAAGCGCAGGCAAGGGAAGCGCAGATAGAAGCAGCATTGGAAAGAGTACGCAGCCGCAGCATGGCCATGCATAAAAGTGAAGAACTGAAAGAAGTGATACGATTAGTGCTTGAGCAATTTATTTACCTGAAAATAAATGCAGAGCATGCCGGTTTTTATATTGATTACAAAGCCCATGACGATATGCACATCTGGCTGGCCGACCCAAACATTGAACCCTTCTTTGCCATACTCCCCTATTTTGACACACCCACCTGGAATAGTTTTCGTGAAGCTAAAGCAAATGGAACAATATTGCATACCGATTTTTTGGATTTTAAAGAAAAAAATAAATTTTACAAATCTCTCTTTAAATTATTTACGGTACCCGAAGAAGCAAAGAAATTTTATCTGCAATGCAAAGGGCTTGCCGTATCCACAGTTTTGTTAGACAGTGTTGGTCTTTACATCGAAAATTTCTCCGGCACTCCTTATTCGGATGAAGAGAATAAAATTCTCATCCGTTTTGGAAAAGTATTTCAGCAGACCTATACCCGTTTTCTTGATCTGCAAAAAGCAGAAGCGCAGGCAAGAGAGGCGCAGGTAGAGGCAGCATTAGAAAGAGTAAGAAGCAGAACAATGGCGATGCGTGACAGCTCTGAATTACTACAGACGGCAGAAATCTTGTTTGACCAGATGAGGCTACTCGGCGCCGAATTGCAGGGAGTGGCTTTTGCAATATGCGATAAGGATAGCATGATGGTTCAGAAATGGACCAGCATTGGCATTTTTTCTCATCCATATAACATAGACCCCGGCGAGCAAAGAATGTACGAAGCCTGGAAATACCAGTCGGGCATGTATGAAGAAGTCTATGAAGGCGAAAAACAAAAAAAATATTTTGAGGCGTTCATGAAAATTCCTGCATTCAGAGAAGGGCTTCAAAAAATGATTGATGCAGGCTACCCCATTCCTGCATGGCAAAAAAATTATGCAGTACCATTTCAGCAAGGCTATTTACTTATTATTACCACAAAGCCATTTGAAGAAACACAAATATTTCTTCGATTCGGAAAAGTGTTTGAGCAAACCTATACCCGCTTTCTTGATCTTCAAAAGGCGGAAGATAGTACGAAAGAAGCCATCAAGCAGGCGGCACTTGACCGTATCCGTGCTGACATTGCAGCTATGCGTACTGCAAAAGATCTCGAAAGAATAATCCCTTTGATATGGAATGAATTGACAATTCTCAAGGTTCCTTTTACCCGTTGCGGCGTCTTTATCATGGACAATGAAAAAGAATTGATCCATACTTTTCTCTCTACGCCTGATGGCAAAGCAATTGCCGCTATTCATATTCCATACAACACTCCGGGAAAAACCAGGTTAATACCTGAAAACTGGAAAAAGAAAAATCCATATACAGATCATTGGACTGATAATGATTTCATTGATTTTGCAACAGCATTGAAAGAGAACCATGCCTTTGAATCATCCGAAACTTATCTCTCCGGTTTTCCACACGGCGGATTTTATTTACATTTTCTTCCATTCCTGCAAGGCATGTTATACGTGGGTAACCCAACACAGTTGGATGAAGAAGAAACTGATTTGATACAAGCCGTAGCCGATGCCTTTTCATCAGCTTATTCCCGTTATGAAGATTTTAATAAACTGGAATCTGCCAAAAAACAGGTGGACAGTGCATTGTCAGAGTTGCAGGCTACACAAAAGCAGCTCATCCAATCCGAGAAAATGGCTTCGCTGGGAGAACTCACTGCAGGTATTGCCCATGAAATACAAAACCCTTTAAATTTTGTCAATAATTTTTCTGAAGTAAGCAATGAATTGATAGATGAAATGAAAGAGGAGTTGGAAAAAGGTAACTATGATGATGCCAAAGAAATTGCCGATGATGTAAAGCAAAACCTGGAGAAAATAAATCACCATGGTAAAAGAGCCGATGCCATTGTAAAAGGCATGTTGCAGCATAGCAGGTCTTCATCAGGACAAAAAGAACTGACAGACATCAATGCACTATGTGATGAATATCTCAGATTAAGTTATCATGGTTTAAGGGCAAAAGATAAAAGCTTTAATGCAAAGTTTGAAACGGATTTTGATGCTTCTCTTCCAAAAATAAATGTAGTGCGGCAGGATATCGGGAGAGTGATTTTGAATTTGATCAACAATGCTTTTTATGCAGTGAGTGAAAAAGCAAAGCTGCAAGCTTCGGGCTACGAGCCACGAGTAATTGTATCAACAAAGAAATTAAATGACAAGGTTGAAATCAGGGTTAACGATAATGGTAATGGTATTCCGGAAAAAATAAAAGACAAAATCTTTCAACCATTTTTCACCACAAAGCCAACAGGAAGCGGAACCGGGCTGGGATTAAGTTTGAGCTATGATATCGTGAAAGCGCATGGTGGGGAAATAAAAATGGAAACCAAAGAAGGAGAGGGCCTGCCTGCCGGACAGGCAGGAACGGAGTTTATTATTCAATTGCCAGTTGTCTGAACCACGGATTTTAAAGGATTAAAAGATTGCACAGATTTATGAAACAAATTAATTCAAATACAAAATCAGTGAAATCCAAAAGTCCGTGCCAATCAGTGATTCTGACTATGTATGATATTGTAAAGGCGCATGGAGGAGAAATAAAAGTGGAAACGGTAGAAAATAACGAAACAATATTCAAAATCTGCTTGCCAGAGTAAAAACTTTTAATGGATAGCTCGGACCCTGATTTTAAAAAGAAAAAACAATCCTTTAAGTATTACAACTAATTTATGAATATGATAAAGAAGTGTTTGGTATTATTTCTGACTTGCATATCTATATCTGATATCGTCTTTGCACAGGTGGATTCTTTGCCGGTTTACGAGATTAAATCCGATACCATCCCCGAACAAATTATTGATTCAATTTATTGGCAAAGGCTAGAAGACCCGGGAGGCAGATGGACATTTGAAGAGGTAAGGAAGGAGCCATTGGCTGGAAAGTTTCATATTCAGGCAGATGTTCCTGCTATTGCACATACCTCATGGCAACGTTACAAATTAAAAAATATGTTGCCATACCCAGTAAAAATATTTTTGACCTCAACTGCAGATTTTTTCGATGTCTATATTGTAAGAAGTAACTCCCTGGTAACTCATTATCGGAATGGAGGTTTAAGAAAATGGGAGGAAAAGGATGGCTTTAAAAGTGCAGAATATATGAAAGGCGCCATTCCTTTAAAATTAAATATAGGAGAAGAGGTTTTAATCTACGACAGGCGAAACCTGATGAATGAAGATATCAGAAGAATTGTTGTTCGTTTTGCGAGTAACGAAAAAATTATGTCACAATATTTGGATTTTGCTGATAGCAGGGAGAATATTTTTAAGGAAACCAACATCTATGAAATATTCACTGCAGGACTCATGCTTTTTTCCTTTTTAATTAGCTTGTTTTTTTACCGGATTGTAAAGGAGCCTGTCTATTTATTATTTGCATTTTTTTCAATTGACGCTTTACTCATCAATCTTCACAATACTGCTGCCATATTTGCATATTGGTTCCATCCATCACTATCCTGGTGGGTCCCCTTTCTGTTTTCGTTTATTCCCTGGCTCACATATTACTACTTTCTTATCTGGTTTGTACGGAAATTTTTTAATGTAAAAAACCAATACTCTAAGTGGGATAGAATATTATCTTGGGGCGGAATATTCAGTGTATTGTTAGGTGCAGTCGGTCTGGTTTCTTATGTTGCCAATTTGGAAGATTCTTCATTCTTCAACATTTATAGATTGGTATCTATCATTTTCATATTTGGTTTATATCCTCTCCTGATTTTAATAACCATATTTTTATATTTCAGACAACGCAACACATCCATCCGATATTTATCCATTGGAATATTTCCACTAATGCTCACTTTCATAGTATCATTATTTGTCATTCTCAACATTAGAAGCTCCAATAATTCGGGGGTATTCTTAAATTGGGTAAAGGAGAATAGCTGGCTGTTACTGTTGGTTTGTATGACATGGCTGGTTCTTTGGTTTGTAAGGGTACTGATGATGAAATATGTACATCTAATGAAGGAAAATGCGCAGCAGGCAATAGACAAGGAAAGAGAACGCAGCGAACTGATTGCTTCTCAGAAAATTCAATTGGAAACGGAAGTTACAGAAAGAACTGCAGAATTGAAGCAATCGCTGGAAGAGTTAAAATCCACCCAATCCCAACTTATCCAATCCGAAAAAATGGCTTCGCTGGGCGAACTCACTGCAGGAATAGCACATGAGATTCAGAATCCATTGAACTTTGTAAATAATTTTTCTGATGTCAACAAAGAATTACTTACTGAACTAAAAGATGAAATCAAAAAAGGAAATACAGATGAAGCAAATGCCATTGCAGATGATGTAATAGGTAATGAAGAAAAAATAAATCACCATGGCAAAAGAGCTGATGCCATTGTAAAAGGCATGTTGCAACATTCCAGGAAAAGCGAAGGCAAAAAAGAATCTACCGACATCAATGCGCTATGCGATGAATATTTACGATTAAGTTACCATGGTTTAAGGGCAAAGGATAAAAGCTTTAATGCAAAGTTTGAAACGGATTTTGATGCTTCTCTTCCAAAAATAAATGTAGTGCAGCAGGATATCGGGAGAGTGATTTTGAATTTGATCAACAATGCTTTTTATGCTGTCAATGAAAGAAAAAAACTCAACGAAACCGGGTATGAGCCAACAATATTGGTAAGTACAAAAAGAGTGAACGATAAAATCGAGGTAAGTGTAAAAGACAATGGAACCGGAATTCCTGAAAAGATAAAAGATAAAATTTTCCAGCCATTTTTTACCACCAAACCAACAGGCAGTGGAACAGGACTGGGATTAAGCCTGAGTTATGATATAGTGAAATCACATGGTGGGGAGATAAAAATAGAAAGCAAAGAGAATGAAGGAACAGAGTTAGTAATTTTCTTGCCTGTTATTTAAATAATCATGTGCAGAGGCGTAGCCTCGGTGCATATTGTAGCAACGGAATTTATTCCGTTGAAAAAAAAGGAAAATAAAATAAGTGCCGTAGGCACGGAACATATTTCAGAAAAAAAATTAAATGATTACACAGAAAAATAAAAGAATAATATCATAAAAATCGTATAACGAAGAGTCGAAGACGAATGCCTAAAAGAAACAGATTCAAACATTATTATAAAAAATACTACCATCTTTCAATGATTAAAAAATATCTTTTACAAGTATGTCTGTTATTAGCAGTGCCTTGTTTTGCAATGGCGCAAACGCTGCCTACCAATTTGGATAGCTTGACACTGGCATTAAAAAATGCGCCTGACGACTCAGTTAAAATGGTTGTTCTTTTTAACCTTGCCATTAACTATGTAGAAAACAATAAAGATAGTAGCCTGTATTATGCAAACCTGGGGACAGATCTTGCCAAAAAAATTAATCAGCCACTCTGGATTGCCCATTTTATTACAGAGTGCCAGTCATACATAGCTATGATCTCAGGGAATTATCCATTGAGTTTTAAATTAGCCAATGAGGCTTTACAACTAACCCAGGACCAAGCCAATGAAAAAAATGTGTACATACCTTCTGATTATGAATTCAGAGATCCACATAAATTCAGGTTGAGCCAGGCAGGATATACACTTCATCAGATAGGTAATATTTATTACAGGACAGGCAATGATAAAAAAGCCATAGAATATTATGAGCAGGAAATTCAAATTTTCAAAATGCTGAAAAGCAAAAAAGCAATGGCGTTGGTTCAAAGTAATATGAATCTTGGAACTATTTACGCAGAAACGGGCAAACTGGATTCTGCAATTATTTATAGTAAAATAGCCTTAACTAATTCAGAAATTACAGGATGGAAAGTTTATAATGGATACATGTTAAACGCAATTGGATTGGTGTACGTAAAAAGAAATAGGTTAGATTCTGCTAAATATTTTTATCAGCAATCTTTATCTATAAGCAGGCAACAAGAAAACCCACGCACAGAAATGGCTGCCAGGAAAGCCCTTGCACAACTATACGATCAGCTTCATCAACCCGATTCTGCAAAATATTATGGCATGTCACTATTCCTGCAGGCTTTAAATTATAAAGAGATGGAAAAAGTAGGCGATGCAGCCTATATACTTTCTAATGCCTGGAAAATGCAGGGAAACACAGACAGTGCATTTTCCTATCTGGCAATTGCCAAATCAATTGGAGACAGCCTGAGTAAAAGCAGGACTGATAAATTGTTGCAGTTTCAAACATTGAATTTTGAGAATCAGCTCCAGTTGGAGAAACAGGTGCAGGACAGTAACAATGCCAAAAACAAAATGAGGACAATAGCTTTGGTTTGTGGGGTAGGATTGTTATCCATTCTTGCATTGGTATTCTACCGGAATAATAGGCAAAAGCAAAAAGCCAATGTGCTGCTCAGGGATGAAAAGCAAAAAGTAGAATCCACTTTATCAGAATTAAAATCCACTCAAAAGCAACTCATCCAATCCGAAAAAATGGCTTCGCTGGGAGAACTCACTGCAGGCATTGCACATGAAATTCAAAACCCGTTGAATTTTGTCAATAATTTTTCTGATGTGAATGCTGAATTGGTTGATGAAGCTACTCAAGAAATAGAAAATGGGAATATCAGTGAAGCAACAAGTATTCTGAAAGACATAAAAGAGAATGAACAAAAAATAAATCATCACGGCAAAAGGGCAGATGCCATTGTAAAAGGCATGTTGCAGCATAGCAGAACCTCATCTGGACAAAAAGAACCGACTGACATCAATGCACTATGCGATGAATATTTACGATTAAGTTACCATGGTTTAAGGGCAAAAGATAAAAGCTTTAATGCAAAGTTTGAAACGGATTTTGATGATTCTCTTCCAAAAATAAATGTAGTGACTCAGGATATCGGAAGAGTAATTTTAAATTTAATCAATAATGCATTTTATGCAGTCAATGAAAGGAAAAAGATGGAACAGGAAGATTATGAACCTCTTGTCATTGTCAGTACCATAAAAGAAGGAAGTAACATCTCGATAAATGTTAAGGATAATGGGAATGGTATTTCTGAAAAAATAAAAGAAAAAATATTTCAGCCCTTCTTCACTACCAAACCTACGGGAAGCGGAACAGGACTGGGGTTAAGTTTGAGTTATGATATAGTAAAAGCACATAATGGAGAAATAAAAGTAGAAAGCAAAGAGAATGAAGGGACAGAGTTTATTATTTTATTGCCAGTTGTCTGAATTATGGATTATTGGGATTAGAAGATTACACGGATAAATAAAATAAAGAAATCAGTGAAATCTATAAACCTGTACAAATCGGTCATTCAGACAATGTATGGTATTGTGAAGGCACAAGGTGGGGAGATCAAGGTATTGCGTAAGGAGGGTGATGGCGAAACGTTTATAATTAAATTGCCAAATAAATTATCTCAAACAATTGTTCAATAAATCATGATTCATATTAAAAAATAAAAAAGCATGAAACGTTCTATCTTTATTATAGTCGTTTTAATTTTCTGCCTTTGCCCGATTATAGCATGTACGCAAAACAACGATGCAGGCAAGCCATTTATTACAAACTGGCTGCCCAAAGAATATAATGCCGATGCGCAAACCTGGGGTGTAGCACAAGATAGCAGGGGTATCATGTATTTTGGAAATAGCAATGGCTTGTTGGAATTTGATGGAGTAACATGGCGAGTACTAGAATTTACGGAAAATAGTTTTGTAAGGTCTTTGGCTATTGGGGCTAACAAAAATATTTACATCGGCGGTAAAGGTGAGATCGGGTATTTTTTGCCGGTAAATGAATTTCAGAAAAATAGTGGCTTAAAAAATCCATACAACCGAAAGTATATATCTCTAACGAGATTTCTTCATCCAAACGATCGGGATTTTACGGATGTATGGAGAACTTGTATTAGTTCGCAGTATGTTTTTTTTCAAACAAAAAAACACTTGTTTCGCTACTCGCTTTCACAAGCTGGTAAGAAAGATTCTATATGCAAAAATTGCATGCATGTTTTTACCAACGATGATCGTTTTGGTGGACTGGCCATAGTGAACAATCATGTGTATACAGCCACTGCAAAAGATGGTTTGTTGGAGGTAATTGGAGATACTATGGTGTCTTTACCGGATGGCAAAAAAATTGGAAGTGGATTTAGTTTTATTGTACCATACAACGATTCCATTGGTAGTAAAAAAATGCTTATTGCTACAGAAGCTCATCAGCTTTACATCTATGATGGTAAAACATGCGAGCTCTTAGGTGGCGTAATAGCTGACCTGGTAAAACAGTTCGATACTTATGATGCAGTTACATTAAGTGATGGAACAATAGCAATTGCTACTCAGGGTAGTGGTGTTGTGATTATTAATCCGATGGCGGGAGGTAAAATAATTCATGTATTAAATAAGGCTACAGGCATGAAAGCGGATATTGCATATAACCTATATGTTGGCAAACAGGGTGCACTATGGATTACAACCAACAATGGTATTGGCAGAGTAGAAGCAACATCGCCTTTATCAAACTTTGACGAAGTGAGTGGTTTAAACGGAGTTGGGTACAGCATAGAAAAATTTCAAAACCAGATATATTTAGCAACAGAAGTTGGCGTATCTTATCTGCAGGAGACAAAGACTACGGGCAATATTCCCCTACCGACTTTTAATTTCGTACAAGGATTACATCATTGGACCTGGTGTTTGCTCCCGCTACCATCTTCAAAAGAAATGTTAGCAGGTACTGAAGAGGGCGTGTATAAAATTCGTGATAATAAAGCAACATTATTAGTTCAGTTGAATCATGATGTGATTTGCATGCATCGTTCGGCTTACGACAGTAACCGTATTTTTCTCGGCTTGCGGTATGGTGGCATAGCGTCTATTTATTATAATCATACAAACGATACATGGACGAATGAGGGAAATATTCCTGGTGTTGATGAATATATTTATAGTATAAATGAAAGCTCGGATGGCAGTTTATGGTTAACTGCAAAGTATAATCCGTATTTGATCAAAATTGCATTTCGGAGTGTAGCAAAGGGTGCCGAAATGCATAAGCTGCAGGTAAAGCATTATGATACCACACAAGGGCTTCCTGAAGAAAATGCGATACGTACAACAATCATTGCAAAACAATTATATGCTTATGCATTGGGAAAAGTATTTAGGTACAATGCATCAACTGACAAGTTTAATGTTGATACAAATATTATTAACTTCCGGTATGATGGGGAATTTATACAAGAAGACAAGGCAGGAAATATTTGGTTCGATTGTAATAATAGCATTTATCGTGCTATACCTAAAAATGATGGTGGCTTTACGATAGATTCAGTTTCCTTTCTACGCATAGAGCCTCAACAGTATTATGCCATGTATGCAGATGAAAGTGCCGGCACTGTTTGGTTTGCAGGTTCAAATGAGTTGATACACTATAATACACATAAGCAGAAAAACATCAATACCTATTTTTCTGCATTGATTCGTAATGTTAACCTTATTGGTGCTGATTCAGTATTGTATGATGGATTACCCGTTGAGGGGTTGGATCAGCAACCGACTCTATTGTACAATCAAAATGCCTTACGTTTTACGTATGCTGCAACAAGCTATGATAATCCATCAGCAAATCAATACCAGTATTTCCTGGAGGGATTTGATAAAGACTGGTCCGGCTGGACTTCAGAAACAAAAAAAGATTATACCAATTTGCCCGAAGGAAACTACCAGTTTCACGTAAGGGCAAAAAATATTTATAAGCACATAAGTAGCGAAGCAATGTACAGTTTTGAAGTATTACCACCGTGGTGGCGAACCTGGTGGGCGTATGCTTTGTATGCTATTGGTTTTATAGCAATAGTAGGGTTACTTATTCGCTGGCGAATATCATCTATACACAATGAAAAATTAGTACTGGAAAGAAAAGTATTGCAGCGTACGGTCGAATTAAAAAAAGAAAAAGAGAAAGTAGAATCCACTTTATCGGAATTAAAAGCCGCCCAATCCCAACTCATCCAATCCGAGAAAATGGCTTCACTCGGTGAACTCACTGCTGGCATTGCCCATGAAATCCAAAACCCGTTGAATTTTGTAAATAATTTTTCGGAAGTCAATAAAGAGATGATTGATGAATTACAAACAGAATTACAATCAGGCAACCTTGATGGAGCAATCAGTATATCAAACGATATTAAAGACAATTCAGAAAAAATAAATCATCATGGTAAAAGAGCCGATGCCATTGTAAAAGGCATGTTGCAACATTCAAGAACAAGCAGCGGCAAAAAAGAGCCCACAGATATCAATGCTTTGTGTGATGAATATTTGAGACTGAGTTATCACGGGTTAAGGGCCAAAGACAAGTCATTTAATGCAGAAATGAAAACGGATTTTGATGCTTCGTTACCAAAAATAAATGTGGTACCACAGGATATTAGCAGGGTAATTTTGAATTTAATCAACAATGCTTTCTATGCAGTTTCAGAAAAACAAAAGGCCGCTGGTGAAAATTATAAACCACTTGTAACCGTAGCCACCAAAAGCCCTTCTCCTTTGGAGAAGGGTTGGGTTGAGGTGAGTGTAAAAGACAATGGCAACGGTATCCCCGAAAAAATAAAAGATAAAATCTTCCAGCCATTTTTCACCACAAAACCTACGGGAAGCGGGACGGGATTAGGTTTGAGTTTGAGTTATGATATTGTGAAAGCGCATGGAGGAGAAATAAAAGTAGAGAGCAAGGAGAATGAGGGGACAGAGTTTAAAATTTTATTGTCTGTTATTTAAATAGTCGTGTGCAGAGGCGTAGCCTCGTTGCATGTTGTAGCAACGGAATTTATTCCGTTGAAAAATAAAAAGAAAATTAAACGAGTGCCG
>Ga0208826_1003240_pt1 | contig 11311 bp, 9 predicted proteins | sample AD_UKC115_MetaG_FD_184451 | JGI IMG/M metagenome (GOLD analysis project Ga0208826, IMG submission 184451) | Active sludge microbial communities of municipal wastewater-treating anaerobic digesters from Hong Kong - AD_UKC115_MetaG (SPAdes)... | ecosystem: Engineered > Bioreactor > Anaerobic >... | reverse complement strand
AAAAGCCTGTTCGACTTCGGGTTTACATTGCGCAAGCGAAACGCGGAAATGTTCGGCCAGCCAGGTAAAGGTTTCGCACGAAACCAGGTTTTTGCCGGAAACATGGGCTGCCGAAGAGGCAAATTTTAGCATAACCGGATCGGGGTCCACATTGCGGATGTCGGCGCTGTCGCGGCGTAGTCCCGGAATGGGGAAGTAGCTCGAACCGAAGGTTTCGCACTCGGGAATATCAACGGCGGCATACAGGTCGAGCAGGTTGCCGGGCGAGCCGTGAGCCTGGTTTCGGGTGCGGCTGCCGAGGCGGTGTGCCCAGTCGGTCCAGGGGCGCGTGAAGTTGTCAAGCAACAGGTCGGAGATGGTTTCGCGGTAGTCGCATTGTACCCGTCGTGAAATCTCTGTCGACGGTATTTTTTCGGTCAGTTCGCGCAGATAGGGCTGAAGCGCATAACCACGCCGTTTCTGAAATTCATCCAGAAAAGAGGGAGTCCAGTTGGTGCCATACACTTCGTAGCTGTCGTTGAAAAAGGATTGTACGCCGTGGGAGTTTTTCCCAAATGCGGCATCGAAGCGGGCGAGGTACACCTCCAGCGCCTCTTTTGAGAAGTGGTCAAAAGTGAGGCCTTCTCCTCCGGGCGCTGCCCGTTTGACTTTTTGAAGCGTTTTTCCGCAAAAGGCGGCATAGATTTCCCAATCGCCGGTTTCGGCGGTCCAGTTCAGGTTTCCGGCGGCATCCACCAGCGAGGTGAGATATTTGGTCTTTCCGTTGGGTCCGTAAGCCGTTACTGCCTGCAGCAGCGCACCGGCTTCCTGCTGCCGCGGATCGGCAGGGATAATCTTTTCCGGGAGCTGTTTGCCATTCTGCAGGAAATATTTTTGCAGGATCAGTTTTGAAGCTGCCGCCTGCGGGGTAACCTGCGGTCCGCCAAAGGGCCAGCCGGTGCCGAGGTTCATGTCAACCCCCAGGTGATTTTTGCCGGCCTCTTTTACGGTAAAGTCGAGCATATTCATCCACTCGGGAGAAAGGTAGCTGAGGTAATTTTTTTCGAATCCCACCGCCCCGTAAATGGGGGTGATTTCTACTCCGCCCAGACCGGCTTTGGCATATTCGGCCAGTAAGACGGAAAGGTTGGCCTGGTCAACGGCGCTCCCCATCCACCACCAGCGGGTCCACGGACGGTTTTCCGGTTTTATCTCGGGCCACAAATGGTTGGACGGAGGGGTGGCCCAGCCGGAAATGAACAGCAACAGCGAGGCTGCCAGTAAAAAGGTATGTTTCATGGTTTCGTCAGGTTTTAAGTTTCAATATATCTGCTTTTTCTGCAACGTACCGATTCATTTCTGCAATGAACCCGCCGGCTGCAGAAGAGACAATCCTCCCGGGTTAAACGCGGAAGTACTCTTTTAACAGACGGGATGACGGTTTATAAAGCAACTTCAATAAAAACAGGTAAGTGATCCGACGGATAGCGGTTTTCCCTGGCATCGGTCAATACTCCGTATTTCAGCACCCGGGGTTTTCCGTTTACAAAAATGTAATCGATGCGGTCGTCGAGCGGATGGTTGTGATCGAACGCATTGAAGGTGCCTGTTGGTCCGTAGGGAGGCATCAGGCTCACTTCGCGGCTGTCGTTCAGGCTTTGTTTGATCAGCTCAATCGGCTTGCTTTCCGGAGTCAGGTTGAAGTCGCCGGTGAGGAAAACCGGGATTTCCTGTTTTTTGACAATCTCCTTCATCGTCTGCAAAATCAGTTCGGCCGATTTTTCACGGGCAACCTTTCCCATGTGGTCGAAGTGGGTATTCATCACCAGAAAAGTTTTACCTCCCTTTTGGGTTTTGAATTTGGCCCAGGTGCAAACCCGGTTACAGGCCGCATCCCAGCCGAGCCCGGGCTTTTCGGGTGTTTCGGAAAGCCAGAAACTGCCACTTTCCAGGATCTTGAATTTTTTATTGTTGTAGAAAACCGGACAGAACTCTCCGGCAGTTTTTCCATCGTCGCGACCTACGCCTATCCAGCTGAATTCCGGCATTTTTGCGGCAATATCGGTAATCTGTCCATACATGGCTTCCTGAAGTCCGAAAATGTCGGCTTCATGGAACTGGAGCAGCCCGGTAACCATCTCCACCCGGTTGGGCCAGGCGTTGATTCCATCGCTGGGAGTGTTGAGCCGGATGTTGTAGGATACGATATTCATGTTTTGTGCATTAGCGAAAAGTGCGCCCATCAGGACAAGCAAAAAGAATAGTTTTTTCATGGATTACAAAAATCAAATTGTTGGTAATTACAGTTTTTTGGGTTTCCGGGGATGATGGTGTGGCGGGTTTCCCCTTTTTTGAGCACAACAAATTGGTGGCAAAATTCAATGATCTCATCAAAATAGTTGGTCATGGGGCTGCCGGCCAGCTCGTGCCGACCGCCGCAGGTGGTATGTAACCAGCAGGGAACCTGCAGTTCCTTAAGTTTTTCGGCGATGGGGAACGATCCGTACAGAACCAGATAACCGGGCTGGTTGGGCTGACAATGGTGGTGCGAAGCCGTTGCATACGGAACCAGGTTATCGCAGGTGCCGTGGAACAGGAGCGACGGCACAGCCGATTCGCTGTAAAGTTTGGTAATGTCAGGAATAGCGCCTGCCATTGAAATGACCCCGGCATAAGAAACCGGTCCCGAATCGAGACCATAACAGTAGGGGGGCTGGTAAGCCGCATTCAGGACCGTTTCGGCGCCGGCGCTGCTGCCTGCCAGAATAATCTGCTGCGGATTGATCCCAAATGCTTCGCGGTTTTGAATCAGAAAAAAGGTGGCATCCTGCAGATCTTCCACCGCCCACTGAAAGGTGTTTCGTTTGTCGGCTGCCGGACAGTCGCAACCGAAGGCGGTGGGCTGCTCTTTCCGTGTAAGCCGGTAGGAGATTGAAGCGGCCGAGTAGCCGTAAGTGGCCAAACGGCGGCAAAAATCGGAGATACCCTGGCTGTTGCGGGTACCCGAACTAAAACCGCCACCGTGCATGTAGATAATCAGCGGACGCTCCTTTTCTGCATCGAAAGCGGGGGTGTACAGGTCCAGATCCAGGGTTTGCCCCTGTTTGAAGGTGTACGTGTAGGTTTGTATACTGACGGAGTCAAAAACGGCTTCTGCATATCTCTGCTGGGCGTGGGCCAGAAGTGAAAAAGTCCCGAAGAAAAAGAGAAAACAGATGATCTTCATACTGATAAGTTTTGCCCTGAACGGCTTGGTTTACGAAGCACAAAATAGCAAAAAAAATGGAACCTGCTGGTTGCCGGTTCCATTTCTGATAGTCCCTTAAAATTTGCAATTTTATCTCTCAATAAAAGGAGATATTTTCTGATTAATGATAGTTTCAATCTGATATGCCAACAAAAACAAAAATCAAACCATTAGATCTTCTTGTGTTGATTTATAGTGATTTGGTGTTTTTGGGAACCTGAAAAAAGTGTTCATATTGGGAAGTTGCTTCCCAAATTGGGATTTGAGGGCAGGCCATGGTCAGAAAAGACGGCCGGTGGGCGGGCAGCATTCTGATTCGTGCCGGAGAAGCCAGCGTTTCCGGTCGATTCCGCCGGCATAACCGGTCAGTTGGCCGCCCGAACCGATGATGCGGTGACAGGGAACCAGAATGGGAAGCGGATTTTTCCCATTGGCCAAACCCACGGCCCGTGTGTATTTCTCGGAGCCCAGCTGTCGGGCAATGTCCAGGTAGGAAGCGGTTTTTCCAAAAGGAACCTGCTGAACCAGCTGCCACACTTTTTTCTGAAAATCGCTGCCCGATGGCCGGATCGGAACAGAGAACCGGAAACAGTGCCCCGCAAAATAGGTCTGGAGCTGTTGCGTCGCTTCTTGAAGTATTTCCGGCAGGGGAAGCGGCGAGTCGGCTTTCTCTTTTCCGAAGGTGACAGACAACAGAAAGTTCACGTCGGCGCCCAGCTGCAGAACTCCGACAGGCGTTTCAACGGATGTGTAGTAGATGTTTTCCATAAAAAAAGTGAGGCTGAAGTTACTTTTTTATCTTCAGCCTCTCCCTATTTCAGGTTAGAATCTTTCGCGACGGGTATATTTGGTGTGCAGCAGACGGTGAGAAAGTTCTCCCAGCGGTTCTTTCAGGAAGTCGCGGTAGAGTTTCTGCACCTCCGGGTTTTCGTGGGATTTCCGGATAGGCATGGCCGCATCTTCGGCATAAATTGCCTGGGCGCGTTTTTGTCTGATTTCGGGATTGGTGGGAATGGGCTGGCCTCCGCCTCCCAAACAGCCTCCCGGGCAGGCCATGACTTCAACAAAGTGGAAGTCGGATTGACCCGACTGAATGGCATCCATCACTTTTTTGGCGTTTACCAGTCCGTGGGCAACGGCGCATTTGAGTTCTACGCCGTCGAGGAAGGCCCATTCCGGCTTTGGATTTTCGATTTTAATGGAGGCTTCCCGAACGCCCTCCATGCCCCTCACCGGCGTGATTTCGAGGTTTTTGAACGGGACGTCGCGGCCGGTAACAATTTCGTAGGCTGTTCGCAGGGCCGCTTCCATCACTCCGCCGGTAGCCCCGAAGATAACGCCGGCGCCCGTCGATTCGCCCATCAGCCGGTCGAACTTGGCATCTTCGAGCGCCATAAAATTGAGGCCCGCCTGTTTGATCATGATGGCCAACTCACGGGTTGTCAGTACATAGTCTACGTCGCGGTAGCCGCTGTCGAGCATTTCGGGGCGGCTGGCTTCAAATTTTTTGGCCGTACACGGCATGATCGAAACCGACACAATTTTGTCGGGTTCCAGGTTGCGGGCTTTGGCGTAGTAGGTTTTTACCAGCGCGCCAAACATTTGCTGCGGCGATTTGCAGGTAGAGAGATTTCCCAGATATTCGGGATACATGTGTTCGATGAATTTGATCCAGCCCGGGGAGCAAGAGGTCGCCATGGGCAGTTTTACCGATTCGTCTTTATCCACCAGCGCTTTTTTGAGACGGGTGAGCAGTTCGGTACCTTCCTCTACAATGGTGAGGTCGGCCGTGAAATCGGTGTCGAGCACCGAATCGAAGCCGAGCCGTTTCAGCGCAGCCACCATTTTTCCGGTGGTGCGGCTTCCCGGTTCAAAACCGAGTTCTTCTCCCAACCCGACCCGGACGGCCGGAGCGGTTTGGACCACCACGTGCTTGTCGGGGTTGGCAATAGCTTCCCACACCTCTTCGATGTAATTTTTTTCAACCAAAGCACCGGTGGGGCAGTGGTTGACACATTGTCCGCAATTGGTGCACACCACCGAATTCATCGGTTTTTCGAGGAAGGTGGTGATTTTCATCTTGTCGCCTTTGTGGGAAACGGTCAGGGCGTTGACTCCCTGCAGTTCGGCGCAGGTACGCACACAACGCTGACAACGGATGCACTTGCTGTCGTCTTTGATGATCGACGGCGAATACATGTCGATGGTGTAGGTTTTATATGGAACCAGTTCGATGAACTCCTGGGTCATAATTTTGTATTCCGAGGCAAGTTCCTGCAGTTCACAGTTTCCGTTGCGGTAGCACTTGGTGCAGTCGGCATTGTGTTCGGCCAGCAGCAGCTCGATGATGTGTTTGCGGGAGTTGCGTACTTTGAGGCTGTTGGTCAAAATCTCCATTCCCTCTTCAACGGGGGTGGCGCAGGCTGCCGACAGTCGTTTCTGCCCGGCAACTTCAACTACGCACACCCGGCAGTTCCCGGCTACACAAAGGTCTTTGTGGTAACAGAGTGTCGGGATGTTGATGTTGTTCATTTTAGCGGCATCAAGAATGGTGGTTCCCGGATCTACCTTGAGGTTGTACCCGTTCAGGGTGATATTTATTTTTTTTGCAGTCATAATGGTGTTGGTTTTGGATTGTTAGTAAATCATCTCTTCCCTGAAATTTTCCACAATGGAAGAGAATGAGTTGGCTACCGATTGTCCCAGTCCGCATTTGGCGGTGTACTGCATGGTTTCGGTCAGCCGCAGCAGCTTGTCGAGATAGGTGGCAGGCCGTTCTCCGCGTTTGACCGCTTTGATGCCGATCAGCAGCTGCTGGCAGCCCACCCGGCAGGGGGTACATTGCCCGCACGACTCTTCGCGGAAAAATTCGAGGTAGTTGTCCAGCACATTGAACATCGATCGCGAACTGTTGAAGAGCATCATCGATCCGCCGGTAGGCAACGAAATGCCGGTAAGTTTTCCCTGGTAGCCAATGGCGGTGTCGGCAAATTTTTTCCGCGGGACCAGAAACCCCGAGGCGCCGCCAACCTGAACGGCTTTGGTGTCGCCGTCGCCAAATTCATACACAAAGTCCTGGAGGCTCATTCCCAGCTCCAGTTCGTAGATGCCGGGTTTGGGCGTGTCGCCCGAAACGGAGAAGAGTTTGGTGCCCCGTGAATATTGTACCCCCAGGTCGTAGAATTTTTTCGCCCCGTATTTAAAGATGGTGAAGGCGTGGGCGAGTGTTTCGACGTTGTTAATAACGGTGGGTTTTCCCATGTAGCCGAAAGTCGACGGATAGGGAGGCTTGTTGCGCGGTTCGCCGCGTTTGCCTTCCATTGATTCGAACAGGGCGGTCTCTTCGCCGCAGATGTAGGCTCCGCTGCCCATAAATATTTTCACCTTGAAGTCGAGATTGATTTCCTTGCAGAAATATTCAAATTCATCGATCACCTTCAGCAGTTCGGGTTCCAGAAATTTGTATTCGCCGCGCAGGTAAATGTAGCCTTCGTTGGAGCCAATCACATAGCCGCAGGCAGCCATGGCGGTGAGTACCTTGTAAGGCACCCGCTGCAGGATTTCGCGGTCTTTAAAAGTGCCGGGTTCGCCTTCGTCGGCATTGCAGATGACATATTTCTGGTCGGCTTTCAGTTCCGAAGTGATTTTCCATTTCAACCCCGTCGGAAAGCCGGCGCCGCCCCGCCCTTTCAGCTCTGAACTGATGAGTTCGTTGATGAGTTCCTGCGGCGATCGCCTGATGATGCTGCTGAGAACCTGTTCCCAGTCGTTTTCATTTTTGAAAACAAAGTCTGCTCTTTTTAACTGATATGTTGTTGCCATATTGCTCCTTATTTATTTGGTCATATAATCGGATATTATTTCCCGGATTTTTTCCGGGGTCAGGTCGGTGTAAACCTCATTGTTGATCAGCATGGCAGGAGCCTTGTGGCATAATCCGAGACAGTTGGTTTCCAGCAACGAAAATCTTCCGTCGGCAGTTGTTTCGCCGATCTTAATTTTCAGCATGTCCTGGATAGCGAAGAGAACCTGGCTTTTGCCTTTCATGGAGCAGGTGATTGTTTTACAGACCCGGATGATAAACCGCCCCATCTTTTTTACCTCCAGAAAGGAGTAGAAAGTTGCGGTTCCGTAAACTTCTGCAGCCGGAATATCAATCTCCCGGGCAATTTCCACCATCGAGTATTCCGACAGGTATTTTTCCTGTTCCACAACTCCCTGAAGAATAGGCAGAAGGCTTTCCCGCTTTCTGCCGTACTGGTCGGCCAGGTCTTTGATTAGTGATTGTATAGGACTCATTTAGATCAGGTTTGAAAGATTAGAATTGTTAATGGTTGTTTGTTGAAAAACGACATGTTAAGAACGCCCTTTTCAGGCAGGGACTCTACCATTTTCGCCCTTTTTCAGGCTCTTGTAATTCGTGAATTTCCTTATAAAAATAAGGAGATGAATGGTTAAAAAACAAGTCTTTTGTAATGGATTAACCTGTTGTTCAGCATAATCTGGACGATTTCGGAGCGGCTGCCGGAAAAAGGGAAGTGGTTTCTGACAAATGTCAGGAATTGGCCGGTTCGGTTATTTTTTGTATCTTAAAACGCGAGCGGAAGAATTAACAATTTTTTTCCGTTCCGAAAGCAACCGTTATCCCAAAAATACGTCTATAACAACAGAGCCAGAAAATTTTAAAGACATGAAAACAGAAAAACTTTTACTCTTCTTTGTATTTTGCCTGTTTGCCTCCGGCCCGGGAATGGCCCAGCTGGTAAATGTGGTTGGAAAAGTGACCAATCAGGAGGGGCAAAAAATCAACAATGTTTCTATCCTTGAAAAAGTATCGGGAATCGGGACGATCTCTTCAGAAGACGGCCTCTTTTCTCTTTTGCTGAAACCCGGCGAAGTGCTGCTTAATTTTTCGCTGCCAGGCTACCAGTCTTGTACCACTGAGTTTATCCTGAAGAAGGATACGGTGCTGAACATCTCGCTTCCGATTTTGCGCGCTGAGAAAAACAAACGGTTGAAGCGCGAGCATTCACAGGAGGGAGAGCTTTCGGAGCATCTGCCCGATACTACCCACAAAATGGAATAGCCGCAGGGTGCTGCCAGCCGTAAATTCTGTTTTCAGGTTTGATCAGTGGCCAACTCCTTCCATAATTTTCCCTTTGCTTTTATCGGGAAGCGGTATTTGTAACAGTTCCGAAAGGGTCGGGGCCAGGTCTACGGCGTCGTAGGGCAGCCGGAGTGTTGTTGGTTTGATGTGATGTCCGTAAAAGACCAGCGGCAGGTGTACCTGATCGGTATAATTTACTTTCCGGAATTTGTAGAACGGCTGCCATCCCTCGTTAAGAATGTAAAGCACGTCGCCCGAGCGGTTTTGCTGGTAGGTGTTGTAAATGCCACCCAAAGCCCCGTTGTCGGCCCAACCACCCTGCTCCAGTTGCTGGGCGGGAAGGGAGAATTTTACCCCTTCAAACTGGTTGATAAAGTTTGAGGTCTGGTTTCTGATTTCGTTCAGATTAATCTTGTGCTTTTCAATCAGTTTATGGTTGAGGTAGAGCTGCTGCCCCGAAACGTGTTCGATCCATTTCTGTTCGCCGTAGGTGATGTTCAGAAACGAAGTCAGCAGAGCGATGGCGCTCTCGGGCGAAAAGTTGCCCACCGGCAGCGTGAATTCCTCTTTCAGGTAATCCACGGGGTAGGAGGCCGACATGTTGGAGGTGAGGAAAAACAGGATATTCTCTTTTCCATATTTTTTTTCGGCAAAGTTTACCAGCGTGGCAATCTCCTGGTCGAGGCGCAGGTAGAGATCTTCCATCTCGAGCGATACCGGGCCGAACGAGCCGTTTTCATAATCCATCGATGAGAAGAAGACCGTCACCAGGTCTGTAATATCGTCGGTGCCAACCGGTTCGTTTTCGAAAAGGGCCAGGGCAAAATCCTTGATGATGGTATTGGCAAACGGCGTTGTTTTCAGCGGGGTGTAGTTACCGGCTTTTTTGACCAGCCGGCTGATCACGTGCGGAAAAGTGCTGGCCTTTTCTCCGTATCCTTTTTCGTAGAGATAGTCATCAGCGACACTCTCGGTGTATTGATCTTCGGAAAGCAGGGTGACCCAGTTGCGGTGCGAATAGATTTCCGCAAAATTCTGGGTGTTGAAGATCCGTACCCAGTCGGGAAAAGTGTTCAGGTAAAACGAGCTGGAGATCATCCGGCCCGACTCAGGATCGAACCAGTAAGCTGCGTCGGCAGCATGCCCGGCCGAAAATATCGACGAAACATCATTCAGGGCCACGCTGTAAACTTTGGCTTTTCCCATGGTGTAGAGTTTCAGGTTGTCGCCGATGGTGTTGGCTGTCAGTTTTTTGGGCGAAGCATTTCCGGCTTTGGTGTCGGCTCCGACCGTGAAATAGTATTCGTCGGCAATGCAGTTGACCTCTTTCTCTTTGAGCCGGTCGTACCAGGTTACATCGACGATTCCGTGTGAGGAGGGATTGACGCCGGTAAACAGGGTTGCGGTGCCGGTGGCATAATTGTGAACGTGCTGCGTGAGCCTGAAATTGCTGCAGACAGCGCCGTGGGTGTACAGCTTTTTAAATCCGTCGGGCTGAAATTTATTCCAGTATCGCTGGATGTAATCGGTGCGCATGTTTTCAATTACAATTCCGATTGCCAGTTTGGGAGGGCGGGTGGCTTCAGCAATATTGCGCTGTCCCGCTGCCGGGAACCATAAAAAAAGGGTCAAAAGTGCGATTGCAAAACAGTATCTCATCGTTTGTCGAGTTTGAACGTCAAAAATATAAAATCTATCCATTCGGAGAGGATGGATCTTTTCAGGGAGGGGCAACGTAACTTTTTTCTGAAATTATTGCTGACCAAAGGGAGCCGGAACGGTTTTTTGCGGCTCAGGCTGTTTTCCGGTAGCGCCAGATGGCAAGGCTCAAAAACAGGATTCCCAGAATAACCAGCGAAATAAACTCCCTCAGCAGATCGGAAAACCCCGATCCTTTCAGGATAATCATGCGCATGATCCGCATAAAATAGGAGATCGGGTTGAGGTGGTTAACCACCTGCGCCCACTGGGGCATACTTTCCACCGGCGTAAAAATGCCTCCCATTAAGATGAACAGCATCATAAAAAAGAAGGTGACGAACATCACCTGCTGCTGGGTGTCGGTGATGGTTGAGATGAAAAGTCCCAGTCCGAGGGCGCTGATCAGGTAAACGCCGGCAAATCCGAAAAGCAACGGTAAACTGCCGGTAAGCGGCAGGTCGAAAAGTATGCGGGCAATCCCCAGTCCAAGCGCCAGATCAAAGAGGGCGATAATCCAGAAAGGAATCAGTTTGCCGAGAATAAACTGGTATTTTTTTACAGGAGTTACGTTGAGCTGCTCGATGGTACCGTACTCTTTTTCGCGGACCAGGTTCATGCCCGAGAGGAACATGCCGATGATGGTAACCAGGATCGACAGGATGCCGGGGGCCATAAACCATTTGTAATCGAGCTCGGGATTGAACCAGTAGTTTTCGGTCACTACCACTTCGGTGGGCGGGTTAAAATCGGGCAGCCCTTTCCAGTTGGCGATAATCTGCTTGTTGTAGTTGAAAAGGATACTATTGCAGTAGGTGTAGATGAGCTGGGCTGTGTTTCCGTCGATGGCGTCGATCAGGAGCTGGACCTGTGCCTGGTCTTCGCGCATGAGGCTTTTTTCAAAGCCGGCAGGAATCACCAGCACCACATCGGTTTGGCCTTTCAGCAACAGCTCTTCGCCCGCTTTTTCATGGGCCACGTTGCCGTCGACCCGGAAAAAAGGAATGCCGTTGAAAAGGGTCACCATCCCGCGCGAGGCCGGCGACAGATCTCTGTCCACCACGGTCATCTCAATCTTTTTCAGTTCGAATGTTGCTGCGTAAACCAGCACCAGCAGCTGAATCAGCGGTACCACCACAATCATGGGCAGGATCGTGCGGTTTCGCAGGATTTGCCTGAACTCTTTTTGTAAAATATAGAGGAGCGTTTTCATCAGCACTCTTTTTCAGATTATTGGAAATAGTTATTCAAGCCGGATTTTGAACTTGCGGACACTCACG
>Ga0208826_1003231_pt1 | contig 11346 bp, 10 predicted proteins | sample AD_UKC115_MetaG_FD_184451 | JGI IMG/M metagenome (GOLD analysis project Ga0208826, IMG submission 184451) | Active sludge microbial communities of municipal wastewater-treating anaerobic digesters from Hong Kong - AD_UKC115_MetaG (SPAdes)... | ecosystem: Engineered > Bioreactor > Anaerobic >... | reverse complement strand
AGCATTCCCCCTTTGGTGTTGTTGGGTGGTCTTGACTTAATTATACCGTAGGCGGGCATGCTTTTTATGTTTTATCGGACTTTTTCAGTGGTCTCGGACGGTTCTCTTGTAACCAGAGGGACGGTTCTCCTGGCCCTCCCCAGGGCTCTTTTAGTGTAACCAGAGGGACGGTTCTCCTGGCCCTCCCCAGGGCTCTTTTAGTATGGATGGTATAGGAGAACCGTCCCCCGATTCCTCTGAAAATTTAACGACAGGAGGCTTTTTTAATGACGACAGATCCTAACCTTAAAGAGGAGAGTAACAGCATCCCGACTTTTGCCCCGGAAGATATCGAAAAGAACAAGACCATGGCGGGGCTGGCCTATATCTTGTTCTTCCTGCCCCTGGTAGCTTGTCCCGATTCTCAATTCGGTCGGTTCCATGCCAATCAGGGGTTGTTGCTGCTGCTTTTGAGCCTGGCTGGAAGTGTGATTCTGACGGTGATCCCTATAATCGGATGGATGCTCTTGCCGTTATTTGGACTGGGTATACTGGCCCTGGTCATTTATGGCCTCGTTAACGGATTTGGCGGCAAAGCCAAGGAGCTTCCTCTTATCGGTAAGTTCCGGTTGCTTAATTAGTCGGTTAGCTAAACAAGCAATAACCTAACCAATGCTTCCCTGCTCCGGGGAGAATTTGCCTGGATAGAGGGAAGCTGGACCCGGGCTTGGCTTCCAGCTGGGAACAACTTATTAATCACCCTGGGGTGAGTGGTGTTCGGGGGGCAGAATTACGCCCGGGGTGATTACTTTTGCGCCTTGAATAAATAATGGTTAAATAATAGGTCGTTTGAAATTACACAACAGGAGGTATTTCTAAATGAAACTGAAGACAGCGGCATTATATCTTATCCTGTGCCTGGCACTGGTAATTAGCGGCTGTGGAGGCAGTTCGAATACCAGCAGTACGGGAGATGACGCCGGGAAACAGTCAGTGGGTATCAAAAAAGCTGATGGTTCCGCTGCCAACTTCAATAAAATCAGCGATTTTTCTGAGGCCTGGAATGACCTATACAAGCAAAACGAGGCTGTTATTAATAAACTTGATGAGCCCATCATGGAATTGGTTACTCCCGGTCTTGAATTTATAACTGGTGTGCAATATGACCTGTTGAATATGGAAAACAAGGACGGCCGCTTTGAAGGTAAGTTAATGATGGCCGGTCACCCCGGATTTATGGAGAAAAAAGGATCCAAAATGAGTTTTGGATACGATTTCATTAGAGATGAAGATGGCTTTGGTCCAACCATGAAGGCCGGTGATCGACTGGTAGAGGATGGCAATTGTGATTTAGGCCAGGGAACCTATGTAACTGAGACCTTCACCGAACGTGATGGACAGAAAATCGAACGCAGTTACAGCGAGTTTAAACGGCTTAAAAATGGAGAGATGATATGCCTCAGGGCCACTGGCCATAGTTTGAACGCAGTGAGTGCAGAAGAGCAGTTGTCAAATACTTGCACCTACATAAAGGCTGGAAAAAATAAATATGACTTTGTGATCGGCAAAGCCACCCAAGGTCCCGCTTTTGAAAAGCTCTTCTTTATTGATAAAAATGATTTATCAAAAAAAGAAGCTCGCCAGATGATGGAAGCGGCAGGATATCAGATCGAAAAGAGTGGTGGCATAGTCAAGGGAGCGCTGGTGGTTGATTAGTCAACAAAAGAACAGCTGAAATGGGACTATACCCAAAGAAGGGAGGGGGTGTCCCGGCCCCGGCAATTTATGGCCTAATTAACGGATTTACCGGCAAAGCCAAAGGGCCTCTTCTTATCGGAAAGTTGCGGTTGCTTCAGTAAGGACTCGGAAAGAATTCAGTATTATTTGCAAAAAACAGGAAAAGGAAATGGGTTTATAGGGAGGGGAATACGATTATTTACCACAGGTCCAAAAATAAAGTTCTTCCGGTTTTATTGGCCATAGTAATGCTGCTGGCGCTATGTCCGGGAGTAGCGTATGGAGCAGCCGCTGTTGGCACCGCCAGCGGAACGGCCGGGTATAATTACATCGCGGTAAGTCTAACCTCGGGCGAATTCTCCGCAACAGTTTCTGATGTAACAGAGCTAAGTAACTGGAATCTGACTACTACTGGCGGGCAAAGCATAACCAGTATCACCAAACAAAGTGCGACATCAGTCAGGCTAGACCTGAACAACCCTATTGAAGCAGGGAACACTCTTACCCTGCAAGCCAATGCAAATGTGTTTGCGGCAGGGACTGAGCCCTTTGCTGCTCCTATCGCGGTAACTATCACCGTGCCAATCGTAGCGCAGGGCACTGCGACGGCGACAGCCGGTACGAAGGATATTACCGTGCAGCTTACCAACGCTGGTTTTGCAACCGCAGGGTATGTTGAGACCATCAGCTACTGGACGCTGGGCGGTGCTTCGGCTGGGGGGAACCCCATAGTTAGTGTTACACGGGTGAGTAACACAGAAGCGACCATCACACTCACCAACGAAATAACCGCATCGGACACCTATACAATTACGGCTTCCCAATACGTATTTCCAAACATCGCCACTGCGCCGTTTGCCACTCCGCTTACTGTAACCATCTCCGGTGGCGGCGACACAACACCGCCGGCTTTCGAAGCAGGTAAACTCCCAACGAACTATCCGCAAATGGCAGGTTCCCGGCAGATCTATATATGTTTCACAGCACAGGAACCAGCCTATTATCATGCTGTCCTTTTGCCGGACGGAGCTGCTGAACCATCCAAAGAGCAGGTCGCAGCCGGACAGGATGCGAGCGGTAATGCAGCTATAAGGGTATATAAAAATAACAAGAAAGAAACTAACATGACTATAGTCGGTTTTGTCCCGCTGCATGGTACAGATTATGACGTCTATGTGGTGCTGAAGGACGATGCCGGCAATCTATCCGATCCAGAAATGGTGGATTTTCCTTCACCTCCACCTGCGGATCTGATAGTTGCCGGTTACCCTGCGGTCGGCGATGTCCAACCTGATGGCAGCAAACAGGTACAGATAAAGGTTAAGCTGAAAAACATCCAAGCCGACCGCAAGGGCAAGGTGTACTGGGCGCTGCTGCCAGATGGAGCATCACCTCCCGGCATTGAGCAGGTGGCTGCAGGCACCGATGGCAGTGATAATCCTGCCATCACTTGTGGCAGCCCTGAATTTAGCCAGGGCAGCGAGGAAACCTTCCTGGTAACTGGAGCGGTCGGGTCCACCGCGTATGACCTGTACATGGTGGTGGGCCATACCTACTATGCTTATCCTCTTGCCAACTGCACCGACATTTCCATGCTGGATATCACTACTCCGGCAGATATCCCAGGAGAAAAAGTCTGCGCCATCGGTGCAACTGAGTACGGGACACTGGCGGAGGCCTTGAACGCGGCAGGCACTACCGCAACCATTAAGCTGCTCAAAAGCTTTACGGTCGTTCAGACGGTTGCAATCGAAAACAAAAATATCACCTTTGATTTAGATGGCAAAACCCTTACCATCACGACGGCCGCCAATGAAGGTCTTAAGGTAACCGGGGGGAGCGTGGCGCTTACCGGTGCAGGCGCACTTAACGTTACTGGCAAAATCTACGGCGTACGGGCTACTAGTAGCAACGTCACGGTTACCACCGCCACCGCCAGTGATACGGACATATCCGGCACTGCCTCAGGTATGGGCGTATACGCCGCGGGCGGCTCAGAAGTGACTGTGCTCGGGGATGCGACCGGTGCTGCTCATGGTGTCAAGGCGGAAAACGCCTCTACCAAGGTTGTTGTAAACGGTAATGTTTCCAATAGTGGGCAGGTGACGGGCGCTGTACACAGCGCCGGACAGGCCGAGGTGCTAGTTAAAGGCAACGTAACCAGTTCCCAGGGTTATGGCCTACACGCTATTGGCGGGAAAATTACCGTTGAAGGCAATGTCAGCGCCAGCCAGGGAGCAATGACAGAGGATATGAACTCCCAAATTATCATCTGGGGAGATCTCTTTGGCTACAATAATGGCGCAATCGTTTACTCCGGCAATGGCACCATCACCGTGGACGGTGAGATCAGCGCCTCCCTAAACTATGTTCAGATCGGGCCGAAGGGTTTGACTAAAGAGACCGGTGTTGACGACCCTGCCAAACCAGGTTACCTCAAATACAGCGATAGCACTGAAGGCGTCACTGGCGCGGTTTGGGTTAAGAGCGCTGCTCTGCCGCCTTCGGTCAAGGTAAGCTCTATCACTGTCAGTGCTACGGGAGGGGTTAGCAGTATAGAAAGGGGCAAAACCCTGCAGATGAGTGCTGCTGTCCTGCCCGCCAATGCTGCCGATAAAACCGTTACCTGGAGCGTTATCAATGGTACCGGAACGGCGACGATTTCGGGCAGCGGCTTGCTCAGCGCAACCACAGTGGGGACCGTGACTGTTAAGGCCACTGCCAACGATGGTTCCGGGATAGTTGGAACCAAAGAAATAATGGTGACCTCACTTGCTGTAACCCCGGTAAGCTCTATCACCGTCAGTGCTGCAGGAGGGGTTAGCAGTGTTGAAAAGGGTAAAACCCTGCAGATGGGTGCGTCCGTCCTGCCCGCTGATGCTGCTGATAAAACGGTAACCTGGAGCGTTGTCAATGGTACCGGGGCGGCCACGATTTCCAATAGCGGGCTGCTCAGTGCAACCGCAGTCGGGGCCGTGACTGTAAAGGCCACTGCCAACGACGGCTCCGGTGTAAGCGGAAGCAAAAACATATCGATTAGCTCACCCAGCAGCAGCGGAGGCAGCAGTGGCGGTGGTGGCAGCTCCACGCCTGCATTTAGCGGAACCTCAGTTAGCGACAGCGGAGGTACAGTAAATGGAGCGGGGGCCACTGTGTTCATACCGGCCTATGCAGTGGCAGATACCATCAAGGTCAGGATCGAAAGGGTGGGCAGCTCGGGTGTCTCCATCCCTACGGAAATGAGATTGGTTAGTTCCATCTTCGATATTACCAAAGACAAAAGCGGCGATTTTAAGCGGGCGGTCACCATCACCCTGCCTTTTGAAAAGGAGGGGGTGGATGCTGAGCAAGATGAGCTGGTCCTGTGCTGGTGGGATGGCAGCCGCTGGGTGAAGCTGGACAATATCAGCATAAACTGGTCTGCTGGCACCATCAGCGGCACCATCGAGCATTTCACCCGGTTTGCGGTTCTCGCCCCCGCTAAAGCCGAGCCTGAGTCACAAAGACCGGTTGTAACCAGGCCCCCAACCCCGGAACCGGTGAGCGTTAGTCTTAATGATATTTCCGGGCACTGGGCCCAGGCCGCGATTCGTGAACTGGTTGCCGCAGGAGCCATTAAGGGATACCCGGACGGCAGTTTCCGTCCTGATCAGATCATTACCCGGGCCGAATTTGCCACTGTGTTGGTAAAAGCCTTGGAATTACCGGTCAATAATAGCAAGGCATTTGCGGATACTACCGGACACTGGGCCGGGGAAGCCATATCTACTGCCTATGCTGCCGGTATTATCAGCGGATACAATAACCAGAGCTTTGGCCCGGACGATCCCATAACCCGCGAACAAATGGCAGTAATGGTGGTTAGGGCATTGCGGCTTTCAAATGTCCGCGGTAGCGTCAGTTTTGCCGACAGCGGGAAGATTTCCCCCTGGGCCAAGGAAGCAGTAGCTGCTGCTTATGAAAGCCAGTTAATTTCCGGCTATCCTGACAAGACCTTTAGACCGGGCAACCAGGCCAGCCGGGCCGAGGCTGTTGCCATCATCACCCGCGCCCTTAAGTAACCGGGACGTTGTGCCCCAAAGACCGGCAGGGGCAAATGCATCCTTAGCTCAAAAAGCCCAACTATCAGGCTTGGCCTGGTAGTTGGGCTTAAACATTTGGCCATAAATAATTGCTGCGTGCGCATAATATGGAAGCTCCCACTGACCGTCACTAAACAGGCACCATTTCTTGAAAAAAGATTGACTGGTTTTTTCATTCGATTCTTAATATAATAATAATAAATATATACAATTATTATTAGTTATAATAATCCCTGGCGGTTTGTTAAAGGAGAAGGTGAAGTGGCACTGCTTGAAGCGCAGGAAATACATAAGTATTTTGCTAATGGCGGAGAAAGGCATACTGTACTCGGGGGGGTGTCTCTGCAGGTGGAGGAAGGACAATTTGTAACCCTGCTGGGGCCTTCCGGCTGCGGAAAAACCACCCTGCTCACCATAATTGCCGGCTTTCAAAAAGCCAGTGCGGGCAGCATCCGGATAGACGGACGCCCGGTGAAGAAATCCGGACCTGACCGTGGTTTTGTATTTCAGAACTATGCCCTCTTTCCCTGGATGAGCATAAGGGACAATATTCTTTATCCCATGAAGCAGCTAAAAGTTCCTTCAGCGGAAAGGGAACGGCGCCTGAGTGAGCTTTTGGAACTGGCCGGTCTGGAAGGCAAGGATAAGTTGTATCCCCATCAGTTATCAGGGGGAATGAAGCAGAGAACGGCTGTAATCAGAGCCCTGGCCTGCCGTCCGCGGATTTTACTAATGGATGAACCACTAGGCGCGGTGGATTTTCAGATGCGCCAGAACCTTCAGGAAGAGTTGGAGGATATTTTCCTCCGTGACCGGGCCACAGTTCTTATGGTTACTCATGATGTCGAGGAAGCAGTTTATATGAGTGATCGGGTGGTAGTTATGGGTGCCCGGGAAGGTGAAATAAAAGCGGATCTTGGCATTCCTCTGACGCGGCCCCGTGAACGCAGGAGCAGTGAGCACCGCTGGCAGGTTAACAAAATAATGGATGTTCTAACTAACCGGCAAGACAGTGAAGGAGAGGAGGAAACAAGCTTGGAAGGACCGGGGGTGGGGCAGAGGATTATGACTATAGCCAGGTAAGAGGCTTGAATACAATGGAGGGGTATAAAAATGAAGGTGGCCTATGTTTTTTCATCAACCAATTCCCAAAAGATACTCAATAGAATGATTATTCCTCAAATCCGGGAGGAGCGGCATGGGGCGGAAGTAGCGGGAATGTTCTTCTTTATGGACAATGCCTTTTTTCTCCTGGACGGGACTGAGATGGGTGCCCGTCTGCAGGAACTGCATGATAAGACAGGTCTGCTTTTAATGGCCTGTGACCAGTGCGCCTATGAAAGAGGCATCGCCGATAAGTTAGTTCCGGGTGCCCATATTGGCTGTTTTCCTCATCTCTATGCATCCTTGCGCGGTGCGGGCGGGGTAGATCAAGTCATAACACTATAAATTTAAGAGGGGGAATAAAGAGTGGAAAAAGTAAAGGTGGAATTCGTAAACACTTGTTCATGTTGTGCCAGCTATGAGGAGCAAGTAAAAGAAGTGGCCCGGCAGTTCGGGGATAAAGTGGAAGTGAGAATATACCAGGCTGGTAAAGACTTCGATTACATAAAGAAATATGGTAATCTGACCCGCGGTACGCTGATTATAAACAGCCAAACCAAATATGACAATCTGAATCGGGAAATTATTGAGAAGGCCATTAAGGATGCGGTAGCAGAATAGCGGGGGGCAGAAATGTCAATTCTGGTTGTCGATACCCTTCGAGCCAGCCTGGAACTATTAAATAGTGCCTCCATATGGCTAATTTTTAGTTTTGTATTGGCGGGATTACTACATAATATTCTGAGTCCGGACCGATTGCAGCGTATGCTGGGTAATCGTTCCGCATCATCCCTTGTTAAAGCCACCGCTTCAGGTGCACTTCTTCCTATATGTAGCTGCGGGGTGATACCGCTGGGGCTGGGTTTATACTATTCCGGCGCTTATCTGGGGCCCACCCTGGCCTTTTTGAGTGCCACACCTATTATTAACCCGGCCGCGGTGCTTTTAGCCTATGGCCTGTTGGGGCCGCAAATAGCTACTATTTATGTGCTGACCGGTTTGCTGGTTTCCTTTTTATTAGGAGTGCTGGGGAATACCCTGGGAGGCTCCGAGCTACATGTTCCCGGTGCCGGGACAGGATTGGAAACCCATCTAGAAACCGAAAGCAGCACTGTACCGCTAATAAAACGGGTGACTACCGGGTTACAGTGGGGATTTGGCGATCTGGGCGCCATGGTCAGCAAATATGTAATAGTGGGTATGCTGCTGGCAGGTTTCATCACTGCAGCTATTCCGCCGGCTTTTTTCGAACATTACCTGGGTAACCCGGGACTGATATCAATCGGGGGGATCGCTCTTTTAGGCGCGGTGATGTATGTTTGTGCGGTGGGACACATACCCTTTATAGCTGCCCTGGTTGCCAGCGGGGCCTCTCCCGGTATAGCGATAACTTTTCTGATGACAGGTGCTGCCACCAATTTGCCGGAGCTGATCAGCATCTACAAACTGATCGGTAAACGAACTGTACTCATTTACAGTACCGGGATGCTGGCATTTTCAGTACTGGTAGGCTATCTGACCAATCTACTACTCAAGGATTTTACTCCGTTTGTAGATGTAAACCGTAATCAGCATTTTATTGGCGCGGCCAACCAATTGATTGTGGTTACCCCGGCGCCAGTGCGGTTGATGTGCTCCCTCTGTATTCTGGGTCTGGGTTTTTATGCAGTGTGGCCTAAAATCAAGCCGGCTTTCCTAAGCAAGAGTGAAGCTGCATGAAGTCCGGGTACTGGCTGTTAGCGGCTGTTTTGGTGGTGCTTTTGCTAAGCCTGCGGGGAGTGGATCGGGAAGAGCCGGGCGTTTTTACCCCGCCGGATAGTGCCGCCTTGAATTACTGGGCGAAGACCAGCTCTTTCCCGGCAGTTGCCAGTGCGGAAGAGGACATCAACGGCGACGGCCGTCTGGATACGGTGTTAATTTACCGGATAGCAGCGGACAAGTGCCAAATCTGCGTCATTCTCGAGGGAGAGGATGGCTTCATGATTAGTGCCAGCAGCCGGGCACCGGTAGAAAACCAGTCGATCAAGTTCAAGGACATAGATAATAAGCTTCCGATTGAAATAATAGTATCCGGCAGCAAAAAGGGCCGATATGGTTACGGAATACTGCGGCTGGAGGGCAACCAACTGATTGACCTTTTTGGTGAAGGAATGGATGAATGCTGTTAAAGCTGTCAAACGAGGGGGAGGTAAATCAATGCGAAAAAAGGCAATGATCTGCATAATGCTGGGTATTTGCTTGCTGGCCGGTATATTAGCAGGTTGTGGTGCAAAAGAAGCCGGGAGCGATACGGCCAAAAGTGGTAAGGTTGAGGACAAATATGAAATAAAACTAGGTTACTACAACTGTGATCATATGACGGCGGCGTGCATTGCCAAGGATGCGGGCATATTTAATGAACTGGGACTCAAGGTAAATGTCACCGGTAACGGAGAGGTTCCCAAAGCTATGGCGGCAGGCCAGATGGATTGCGGATATGTAGGAGTTACTGGTTTGCGCCTGGCCTATGGCAAAGGGGCGCCTGTTTTTGTAGCTGCCAACAACCACCTGGGTGGCTCCTGGTACCTGGTTGCCTCCAATGAGATTAAAGATGCGAAAGAATTGGTGGGGAAAAGAGTTGCCCTGGATACCAATGCTCATGAAACTTCCTTGGGGTGGGTAAATATGGCTAAAAGTTTGGGAATTCCTGCTGATATCAAAGCGTACCAGCACTATGACATGAAAGATGCCGATGAGTACCTGGCTATGAAAACAGGAAAACTGGACGGCTATACCTGTTGTGACCCCTGGGGTTCCATGGCTGAATACGAAGGTACTGGTCATGTTTTGGCCACCGACCTTAGATTACCGAGTGGCAATTGGGGGGTCTGCTGCATCTATGCCATGCGTCAGGGCTTTGCCAAAGATCACCCGGAGCTTGCCAAGAAAATGCTGCTGGCCCACAGCCGGGCCATAGAGTACATTTATACCCATCCGGCCAAAGCGGCTAAAATATTCGCTGCCAACTATAAGGTGCCGGAAGAGGTAGCTTTTATGACCATCTATAAGAAAACCGTGGAAGAAGGGCGTACATTAACCTGGGAAATGGATCAGGAAGGGTTGGAAGAACTCTTTGCAACTTCCCGGAAAGAAGGGATAAAGCAATTCCTGGACTATGAACATGACCCTAGCTTCGTTAACACCAGTTTTATGGAACAGGCTGGCGCAGATGACTTTAAACAGTTCATTAAGAGCCAGGTGGATCCTATCTTCCCGGAAGGCATGAGCTACAGTGAATGGAAAGAAAAGGCACTGGCACTGGACACGATCAAGTGATGCGCTGGAAGCGAAAAAAACCTCTAGCCGCGATGATTGGAGTCGGACTGCTAATAACAATCGGTCTGGCGTTCCTGTTTTCCCCTGCAAAGGAAAAAGAGAAAAGACTCCTTATCGGCATCCCCGACGATGCTGCTGGCTACATTATGCGCAGCCTGGTTGAAGCAGGGGAAGCCAACGTCCAGATTAGCACTATGCTGGGGATATATCCGATCAAGGATTGCTGCACCAGCACTTCCGAATGGGCATTATGCACTGAAAAGCTGGACATGGCAGTGATCTGTCCTGATGCTGCTGCCAGATTTGTTGAGAAGAACGAGCGCTATTTGATACTGGGACCCTGTATGGTTAATTCGGACATACTGTTGGGTAATGGGAGCAGCACCAGCAAAATTGGCATTACTCAGCATCGCTGGTACACCAGGGACGCAATTACACGGGTTTGGGGTAGTCAGGTTGAGGTGGTTCCAATGTTGGCCAATGCTTTACCCTATGCTTTGGAAGAGGGCCAGGTGGACGCGGCAGTGATTGACATTGGCAAAGCACTGCGGCTTAAGTGGCCCCGGCAGGCCCTACAGGAAGAAAGCGACACCATAAGTTACGTGCTGGTGATACGTAAGGAGCTGGAGAAGGATGACCATCTTATAAACTTCCTGCAGGAATATAATCAGCAGGTAAGCAAACTGGAGGATGAAGGTTGTTTGCAGAACCTCATTGAGGAATACGCAGGTTATACCTGCACGGGAAAGGAGGCTCAAGAATGGAAGAGAATGAACGCCCGCTATCTACCGCTGACAATACCCGCTACAAAGTGATGGGTGGGGGGCAGAAAAAGTACCGCATCCCCCGTTTATACTGGGTAGTCAGTCTGGGCCTTTTAACAGCAGTCTGGCAAGCAGCCGCATACTATACGGCCAGCCCACTTTTGCTGCCCTATCCCTTGGTTACCTTTCAAGCCCTAATTCGCGCCTTTTGCGATCCGGAAACAATGGTTAACCTGGCCATAACCATGCGCCGAGTTCTTACTGGCTTCGCCTATGCGGCATTAATCGGTGTGCCATTGGGATACATGATGGGTTATTCGCATGTGGTCCTGCGCATGCTGGATCCCCTGATCAGCTCATTACGG
>Ga0208826_1003228_pt1 | contig 11352 bp, 19 predicted proteins | sample AD_UKC115_MetaG_FD_184451 | JGI IMG/M metagenome (GOLD analysis project Ga0208826, IMG submission 184451) | Active sludge microbial communities of municipal wastewater-treating anaerobic digesters from Hong Kong - AD_UKC115_MetaG (SPAdes)... | ecosystem: Engineered > Bioreactor > Anaerobic >... | reverse complement strand
AATAAGATTCTAGATTAAATCCTACTGTATTTGTTTTTAATATGTTTTCTAATATATCAATCATTTCTTAGTTTTTATTAAGAATATACCCAATAAGGTATAATAAGTACTAAATATAGTAAATATGTACCTTATTGGGTATAAAATTATGATTTTTTATGCAGTTAAATCAGCTAGAATATCTTTAAAACCTTTAAGTTGTTTTTCTTCTTGAGCTAATTCTTGTTCAATTTTTCTAATTGCTTCTTGTTCAAAATCAATTCTGTCTAAAGCATTTTCTCTGTTAGCTACATAATCTTGAAAAGTATTTGCAATAGAAAATCTTACATTTTCATAATTTTTCTTTGCTTTTTCTAGACTTGTTTGTTGTCTTTCTAACTTTAATTTTAAAGAAGGGATTACAGAAGTTTCTAAAGTTGAGATTTGTTGACGACAATCAATCTCGCTATCCTCAACAAAGGTAGTTACTTTTTCTTGTTGTAATTCTTTTTCAGTTTTGTTTAATGATTTTAATACTGTTTGTACGAATTTTGAAGTTTTAGTTGACATGTTGTTTAATTTTAATTGTTTTTAAATTGTTTAATTTTAGTTTAATTCTTTCCTCTATAGTATTTTCAACTACAGTTTCTCGTATTTTTAATTGTAATCTTTCTGGCACTTTGGATGAAATCACATCAACCTTTTTATCTAATGTAGTAGTTTTATTTGCTTTTTTAACAAGTTTAACAGAAGTAGATATGATTCCTGTACATATCCCTTCAATAGGTCTGTAATAAATCTTCCCATTTTGTTCACTTATTTCCCTAATAATAAAACTTTCACCTACTTTATAAGGAGAATGGTTATATTTATTAATAGTAATTTCCACTTCATCTCCTACTTCTATTTCTGTATTATAACATTCTTCAGGTACTAATGGATATTGTTTAGAGTTTTGTAAGTCGTATGATTTTTTATCAGAGATTTTAAAACACCCTTCTTTAATCCATTTATTAATGTTTTTTAAAAATTCACTTTTTGTTGGAGCATATTTAAATTTTGATAAGTTGGATAAATTAGATAAATCAAATATTTCTCCTATATATTCTCCATTAACTGACCAACCTTTTTTAACAAGTTGTACATATTCAGGCACAACATCACTTGGAGTCCATCCTATAGGCATTAATTCGTAGATTCCTGATAAACTTTTATCTAAACAAAAAAGAGAATCTTCAGAAAATTCTGTATAAAATCTGAAATACAAGTCATCTTCCTGTTCTATAAGATAATAATTATTTTTAATTATATTACTACATTCAGCATTTTCTACTAATGCTTTAAAATATCTACCTACAAATGTTTCAGGTTTTTGTTGTATATCTGGGTGGTCTTTTGGTAAATAAGATTCGATTTCTTTTAAATCTGTTACTAACCTACTTTTGTAGGTGTTCTTCCAATCCCAATGTCCTTGGCTATCCTTATAAGATTTATCTCCTACATCAATAAATTCTGAAGCATACCAGCAGTTATCACTAAATTTTTCAAATTTAGCATACCAATCATAAATAGTTTTTAATTTATACCATTTACCTTTTTCATAAGTAGGTTTATATTCTTTTAAGAAGTCTTCATAACTAATGTATTTATCTTTTTCTATACAATAATTTAACCAAGCTTTTTCAAGTTCTGTTGCAACTCTTTGTACATTATAAAGTTTTACTCCTTCTCCTGTTTTGTTAAAAGTTTTTCTGTTTATTTGTATGTATATGTTATTATGGACTTCATTTTCCTTATATAAGGAAATATAAGTATTTCCATTACCCATATCTTCATAGTAAATTTCTCCATCTACTAATTTTTCTACTCTTATGTTTTTTCCTTCCATTTGTTTAATAATTCTTCAAGTTCATTTAAAAATTCTCCATCATGAAGAGAAACTAAACTTTCTATTTGTACTACAGCAACTTTCATTCTGTCTACATCTCTATCAAATTTCTCTTTAGCTTCTTTTTCTAAGATTAATCTTTGTAAATACCCCATTGTTATTTAATTAAATTAAAAATCTCTAAAGTTTTAGCATATACACTAAATTTATCTGGTAATTGTTTCATTGTTTAAGTATTTTAAAAGTTTTAACTTGTGAAGCATATACATATTTGTAAGGATTTGTTAAATATAAATCTCCTTTATCTAAATTCAAATCATTTTCAATACCATCATAACCATTAATTAATATTGTATCTAAAGTATTGTCAAAATATCTAATTTGTATATTAATATCTTTATTTACAGATTTAAATTCTGGTTCAGGTTTATTACAAGAACTAACTATTAGTCCTAGTAGTATTAAGTATAATAGTTTTTTCATTGTTTTAATTTTTCAAGGTAATTGTTAAATAATCATTTAAAGTCTTGAATAAGACTATTTACTTTTTGTTCCTTGTTCATAATTTTTAATTTTAAAAATAGGTAAGGGCTTAATTATTTAACTCTTTACCACAATTTAATTCCTTTAATGTTTTAGGAAACCTATTATTTTGTTTTTTATATTATTTTAATATAAAGTAAATATAACACATAATCCTTATTATCATCAATATTGATAAATAATAAAGACCTATTATAAAAACTTAAAATATCTATCATAAATGCTTTATAATCACTATATTCTATATAAAGTGAGAATAAGTTAAAGTTTATATAAGGTTTCATTTTATTTTCTTTAAATTTAGTAAATAAGAATTACTTTCTGCATAATTATGACAATACTTTTCCCAATATTTATTTGTAAAATCAATATAACAATGTAGGCAATCGTTGTAGGAGTTGTAAAATGAGTGACCATTTTTTGTTCCTTTAACGTATTTACAATTGCAACGAAGCCCAAATAAATTTTTATTCTCTATACAAACTTGACTGTTATAATGTATTCCACATTCTATTTTAGCTTGTCTACAAGCAACCTCTGGAAAATAACTACCATATTCTAAGCATTTCTCATATATTGTACTATCACTAGGTATAAAATCTGTTGTATCAATAGTATTAACTGCTTTATATTTAGGGTTATATCTAATACTAGGAGCTTTACATGATGTAATGATAGATACTAACAATAACATTAAAACTAAGCTAAATATAGGTTTTAAATCATATTTAATATCACATATACTAATACAATGTGAACAGAAATAATTTCCTGCTTCTTGTTTATGTGCAATTGCCGAGCAACATTTAGATTTTTTCATAATTGTTTATTTAACATTTTCTAATGGATAAGCCTCTTTATTAAATAATTTCTTATCAAGTACTTCTGAACCTTCATCACCATCAAGATAATAAAGGTAGTCCTCAGATATTTCTTTTTTACATGCTTCTACATGTAATTTAGCAAATTCTATTGCTAATTCTTTAAGTTGTTTCCCAGTAAAAGTTACTCTATCGAATGAAGAATAATGTGTAACATCTTTAAGTAATATTGTTATTGCTAATTCTTCTATTGTAGGTATTTTACTCATATTTTAAAATTTTTGTAAAACCAAATAGTCCAATAATAATGATTTTATCCATATTTTCATTTTCTGAATGAGGATTATCTAATTTTCTAATTACTAATATTGGAAATTGATTTATCATTAAGCTAAAATAATCATGTATTCTAATATGCCCATTATATTCGTTGTACCATTTTTTCATAATGTATCTCTTTTACATTTTTTGCAATCTACATAATGCATTATATTTTCTCCATTACTACCATAATGAATAACTAAATATTCATGGTCATCACTACCTAATACAATACCTTCTCTATTTGAGAAAGAAAGACCATCAGTATATAATTTAAAAAATTTAGGATATTCAGGTTTAACTGTATCTCCTTTTAGTTTATTATACTCTTCTTTACTTATTGTAACACTTTCATTACAACTAAATAGGAATAGAGTTAATATTATTAATATGTTTTTCATAGTTTTAGTTTTTATAAGGTTTTATTAAATAGTTTAATCATTGTATACCAAGATAAAATTGAGTTTATTGGAGCTATTTGAGTATTTGTTGAGTATAAATTATTGAATTTAATCATTGTATATGCTCCAAATACACCTATTGAGTAAGTATATATTATTAATAGTATTATCATATTTTGTGTTTTTAGTTGTCTAGAAAGGAGTCGAACCTCTATTTACTGAACCAAAATCAGTAGTCCTGCCATTAGACGACTAGACAAGCAGTTAAATTATCTTAACATTTTTTGTAATTCTTTTAATGATTTACCTTTTAATTCTTCATCTTTTTTTTCAGAAATAAGATTTAAAATCTTTTCATTATGTTCTTTATTCTCTTTAGCTTCTCTTAAAAGTTCACTTTCTTCTACTTTAGTTTGAAGAATATCTAATACAACATCAAATTGTAATTTAATTGTTGCATCTTTAGTAGTTCTTTTAGTTAGGAATGATTTACCTTTTGAATTTTCATAAGCTTCTTGTAAAGAAACTGCTAATGAATCTAAATCACTTAGAGATAAATCCCATAATTGTTCTACTGATAATACCCCTTTAGTTGTTTGAAATCTTAATTTTTGCTTACTAGCTTGTTTGAAATTTTCCATTTTTTGTTTATTTTTTACAAATTTAATAATTAGAATTTAATTTTTATCATTCTTTTGTGTGTTCCTGATAATTTAACAATCATTTCATCTTTTACAGTTGCATTAAAACCTAATCCTGATAATTGTTTAGTATTTGGTTCAATCATTGTTGTATTGCCTAAAACTTCCAACACTTTACGATGTGAAGCTAATTCAGGAATTAAATTTTCAGCATGGAAACTTCTTAAAGAAATAGGTGATTTACAACCATCTAACATGAAAAAGTAATGTTTATTACCTACATTATTTACATCCCAATGATTAGGAGATAAACAAACTAAGTTTACTTTATGAAATTGATTTGTTTCTAAACTGTAAATTTCTTTTGAATTAGATGATTCTTGTAAATGATGTTCAATTGTCATTACTCCATTTTTAGAAGTAACCGTAGCTACTTTTACATCTTGTTTAGAAGATACAGGATTTGAATAATGATAATTATAAGTGTTACCATCAAATTCAATTTCTAATTTGAATCCTTTGTTTTGACCTCCATCAAAATTTCTAACAATAAACTCATAAGTTCCTGTTTTTAAATCTTTTTGCCATGTAATATTTTCAATACCAATTGAACTTGGTCTAATCATATCTACATCAAGCCAACCTTCTGTTCTAGGACATCTCTTATTAGAGAAATAGATTTCATTACCTGCGCTTTGTTTACAATGTAAATCAAAATCTACAATCCCTTTAGTATCTTCATCATTCCATTGAAGAGAAGTTCTTAAAATTCCTGTAATTTTACCTCCTACAGCTTTAACATTTTCTTTAATTTGAGATTTACCTGCTAAATTACCATTGTAAGTCCAAGAATAGTTGTTATTCCATTTAAAAATAGGTTTTGAATCAGGATTATTAGTTGTAGTTAAACTAACCATATTTCCTTCCATTCTATTTTCTAAAAATGCTTCAATTGATGTACAAGAAGGTAAAATATCCTTCATGAATTTATCAATTGTTACTTCCTCTACTTTATCAAATTCAGCTCTTTTATGTCTTGTAGATGTAGATTTTACACCATCAAATAAAGAAACTGATTTAATTTTACCTTCTCCTACATTAGAATGTAATATTTCAGATACTTTAATATCATCAATATTAGCAAATCTTCTGTTAAAAGATTCTTCATAACCATTTTCTTCTACAAATTTCTTAGCTTCTTCAATTTGTTTTTTAGTAATTGGAGCAGAAGCTTTCATATAATTAGCAGGGTCAACTCTTTTATTCCAATTAATACAAGCTGTATTTAATTCCATTCCTTCAGATAATTCTGAACAAAGAACACCAATTAATTCATTTCTAAATTTAGCAAATGGTAATTGGTAAGATTTAACCCAACAATAATTATCTCTTTGTTTTTGAGGCAATTCATCATATTCTTTCTTTAGAGGTATAATTTGTTCAATTTTATATAAATGGGTTGTACCATCTAGTAATGAACCTTGGTTAATTAAATCTTTAACTAGGTATAAAGTATCTAAAGAAATAGTTTCCATAGCTCTTTGAAATACATTTTTAGCATCTCTGTAATCAGCCATAATAGATTCTACTGATTTATTAGACATATCTACGTATTGAGTAGGAATATCTAAATGTAAATGGTGAAATTCTCTAATTTCATTAGGTTTAACTACACCAAATTTTTCAGCTTCTTCTTTTGTATATCTTTTTGAGTTTTTATTGATACCTAATCTAAATACTTTATTAGATTTGTTACACTTTTCATAATTAAGTGAATTAAGTTCATTAAATGTTTCAAAGAATACTTCTTGAACTTTACTCTTTTTTAATTGTTTGCTTATTAACTTAGCTGAATTTGAATATTCTGATTCAGAAACATTATCCCATATAGTTAATATTTCATTATTATCAATACAAACAATATTACCATATCTTCTTAGGAAATTCTTACATAAATTACAATTATGTTCTGAACTATTTGGGTCTCTAAATATAGGGTCATTTTCAAATCCTGTTAAATATAAATCCCAAACTTCATTTCCTGTAACAGAACTTCTAAATAATTTACCTGTTTTTACTAGAAAATCTAATCTTTCTTGTAATTCTTTCTGAAATGTTTTCATTGTATATGATTCTAAAACTACTGCTTTCATTGTTAGATTATTTTAAATTATTAAAACTCCCTCTTATTTCTAAGAAGGAGTAATTATTGTTAAATTATGGTTGTGGTACAAGAATTTCTTGTTTAGCAAATGATTTTGAAAATTCAGCATAATCAAATTGTTCTGATTCTGTACTTAATTCAAATGCATCCATTAGAGAATTACCTGATACATAATCTGAATTTGAGTTAGAAATTTTAAATCTTACTTCTCCTTCATGTCCTTCTTGTTGAGATTCAGTTCTTACAATTTCTGAATCTTTAAGGAAATTAATAATATTATCTCCTACTTTGAAGTTATCTTTTACTAGTGCAGAAGTTTTCTGTCCAAAATATAGACTTTGTACTGTTTTTCTATCATTTCCAAATACTACTACAAAAGGATAGCCTGATTTGTTTTCTTTTAATGTGGAAATACCTGTAATTAATTTTTTCTCAATTAATCTTTTTAATGTTGTTTTGTTCATAATTTGTTTTTAATGTGAATAAATAAATCTAAATCCTGATACATGACTAACTTTACCTTTTTCCATAGCTTGACCTAGTGTTTTTAGTTTTTTACAAGCTTGTTTGTAGGGAGTTAGTGGGTTATTTGTATCATTGCTATTCTTTTCTACTTTATATCTTAAAGTCGGTGTATACATAGTTTTAGTTTCCTTTCTTGGATACTCTTTATAATCTGATGTGGAATACACTTTTATATATTTTTTTGTCATAATTCTTAGTTTTGTTTAGTGAAAATTACAATTTCATCATCTTTAAATACTTTAAGTTTTAAGTTATACATGCTAATATTGTTTAAGATTAAAATAAAAAGAATAAAAAAAGAGTATACCTTTTTACAGATATACTCTTTAGTGGTTTGGTTAAGGTTAACTCTTAGTTAAAATCTGTTAATACAGTTTTTAAGGTTTCAATTTGTTTTTTAACTTCTTCTACTGCTTGTTTAGCAGAACTTAATACACTTTCAGCACTTTCTACTCTGTCTAAAGCTAATTCTCGTCTATCCATGTAATCTTCAAATGAAGATGCAGTTGAAAATCTAGCTTTTTCAAAAGCTTTTTTAGCTGTAACTAAATCATTTTCTGCTTTTCTAACTCTCATTTCTGCTCTTGGTAATTCAGATGTTTCTTGTAAACCTATTTGAGTTTCACAGTCAATAATTGCAAGCTCGACAAACTCTTCTACAGATTCTTGTTGTTTTTGTTGTTCTGTCTTGTTTAATTCAGCTAAAACTGCTTTTACAAATTTGTTCATTGGTTGTGCTTTTTTGATTGTTGTTGTTTTTGACATTTTGTTTGTTGTTTGATTGTTAAATAATAGATTTTTTAATAATTTTTACTCTTGTTCTTGTTGATTTTGTTTCTGTAATATTACAGTTTCTTACTTTAATTGGAATAATTTTAGGACTTGTTAACTTTTTAGATACATTTTCTTTAATAAATGCTGGATGTGGTTCAATTGTATAACCATCTTTATCAAAAATAACTCCTAAGTCATTAATACTTTTTTCAGGTCTCATTGTAAGACCGCTTCCATTTTCTTTTACTACCTCTGATTTATTAAGTACATATTTCTTGAATTGGTCAAAAGTGATTTCTGTATGACCTTCTTTTTTTTCTGGTGCAGAATTCATCCAACCAGATAAAAATTTACCGTTCATACAAAAATGATTTCCGATAGTTCTATCTAAATATCGTGAATTATTATATTTTACATACCAGTCGCAAATAATATCATTTGACTCTTCAGTTGTAGTAATACACCATTTCTCAGGAAGTACAAAATTATCACTTTCTTGTATAGGAGAGTTAATTATTTTAGCCCAACCTTTTGATTTTGACCATATAGCTGCTCCATTAGTTAGAATATCTCCATTTCCTTTATCTGTACTAACAATAATAGTAGGTTTTTGACTATAATACATAAGATGATTATTTAAAACCACTGTTAATAATTCATCATCTCCATAAATAGCTCTAAATTTTGTACCTATGGGATAGAATTGTTTAGCCACTTGGAGTAATTCATCTTCAGATAGTAAATCAGTTTTTATTTCTTCTAGTTTAGCTTTTCTTAAACTGTTTGTAAAAGCTTCTAGTCTAAATCCTCCTGTATTTTTAGTTTGAATGTTTATATAATTTACCCAATTAGTATTTTTACCATTTTCTTTATAATTTTCTTTCTCAATATAAGTAATTTTTATTACATCATTAATATCACTATTTCTCTCAATCCTACTTAATACAGTTAAATAATCTCCTACTTTATACATACTATTATTATTATTTACTATTAAATTTGAAGTAGTATCTTTTTTAGTATTTACTGTTATACCTAGTTCAGAAAGAGTTTTGAATGGATAATTTTCATTATTATTAATAGCAGTTTGCCAAGTTTTATATTCAGGTTTGATATATACTACAAAATCATCAAGATAATAATCACTACTTCCTTGCATTTTATATCCTTTCTCTTTATAAAAAGACATAATAGCATTTAATTCTTCTTGACTATGTAGTTGTATAGCAAATGGTTCTTCTGATTTATTAGGATTAAAATCTTTAGGCATTAATTCCCATTCAGTTCCTAAATAATCTTTTGATAAATTCCAGTTAGGTTGTCCATCAGATAATCTTGTAATATGTGTATTAATATTATTATCATCAGTAACTAAAAATAAATCACCTACTTTACAAGTAATACAATTAGCATTATTCACTAATGCTTTTACATATCTTCCTGTTAAATCAGTAGTATCTTCTTGTAGTTCAAAACATACTGTAGGATAAAAATATCCATAGTCTTCAAATCTAACAGATTTTGAACTACCAGAGTAAACTTCTAAAACATCTCCTAACTTAAAAGGAATGTCTGCTTCTCCTATATCTTTCCAATCATCTTCTGTGGGTTCTCTGGTATATTTTACCTTATCACCTTTTTTAAATTCTTTAGTCTTCATCTAAATCAAGTTTTTCATGTAATAAATCTACTTTTTGTTCTAATTTACTTATTTCTTGTTGTAGAGAAGGTTTTAATTCTTCTGAACAAGTTAATAAAGAATGTCTTAGAGAAGATAATTGCTCTCTTATTTGTCTTAATTCATTCATAGTTCTTGTTTTAATTTGTGATAATTTTGTTCCATTTCATCTAAAGAATCTTTACCTCTTTTTGATAAAAAATTAACATCTCCTGGATATGTAAATTGATGTTCATAATCATTTACATCTATACTTTTACCAAATAAGAGATACTTTTTTCTTTTTTTAACAGTTTTCTTGTAAAACTTAGTGAAAAAACTTTCACCAAACAGTACATTATAGTAGTATTCTCTACCATTTAAAGTTATTTTTTTCATGTTTTTGGATTTTAATTTGTTAATAATCAATGAATTGTGGAGGTGACGGCATTGAAGCCGTGTCTTCCCTAGTTAAATAAAACAATTTGTTTATAAGTTTAGGATAATACAAGGTTTAATCTTACCACCTCAGTATTCCAATAAAGAATTAGGCTGACAAGTATTAACTTATCTGCTCCACCATTCTATTTTCAATAAAATAGAAAAAACTTATAAATTATAGCATTTCTGTTACTAAGCTGCTACTAACTCTTCACTTGATACGAATGCTAATGCATCCTCAAATGTAAATGACGACAATTCTGTGCCAGTTATTATTCTAATAGTAATTTTTAATGTGTAATCTATCATCCACATACTTAATTGTTTTACTTAGTTCTATGAATCAATACCTTACACCCCCATATAAAAACTCCTAGCTAAATTAATAACTAGGAGTATTAGTTTTATTATAAATTTAATTACAAGTACTGCAAGTTTTAGATGTATTAGACACAAAATTAATTATATCTTTAATTGCACCATATTCAGGATTAATAAATCCAGCTACAATCATATCAATATTTATACAAAAAATAGCTATTGTTAATGTTAATAAAACTAAAAAAATTAATAGATTACCAACTAACCCAAAATGTTCATCTAAATCATCTTTATACCAAGAATGGTCTTTATCTTGTGTTTTTTTATAATTTACCATAAAATTATGGTAAAAAAATAAAGTAAAAAGAAAAAGTACAATTATACATATTGTATAAGTAATAGCATAAACAATTTGTTGTTTAACTAAAACTATATATACATGTTCAACACCTATTTTTAATCCTGTAGCTAATCCAGATAATCCTTCTTTAACATCCTGATAAACCATTTTAAAGTTTGAAGATGTATCTACAGATGTAATAGATTCTTTAACTGTCTTTTTTGTAGAATTTACAATTTCAGAAGTTTTATCTAATAATGTAGTAACAGTATTTGCATTTGAATTTAACGTTATAAATGCTAATAACATGAATATTACTTTTTTCATTTTTGTTTTGTTTAAAAAGTTTAATTAATTTTCTATTTCATTAGTTAATAAAGGGTCTAGATATGCTAAATCTGTCTCACTTCCCCCACTTCGTTACAATTCTACAGATGTCATTTTTACAATATTCAAATACTACAGGGTCTTTTACTTCATATTTTTCAACATTGAAATAACCATATTGTGATTTCTTATCTAAACCATCTAAATTA
>Ga0208826_1003224_pt1 | contig 11360 bp, 10 predicted proteins | sample AD_UKC115_MetaG_FD_184451 | JGI IMG/M metagenome (GOLD analysis project Ga0208826, IMG submission 184451) | Active sludge microbial communities of municipal wastewater-treating anaerobic digesters from Hong Kong - AD_UKC115_MetaG (SPAdes)... | ecosystem: Engineered > Bioreactor > Anaerobic >... | reverse complement strand
GTTGATGCGCACGGTCGGCGTCGCGGTGATCTTGGCCGCGCCGGCCAGCCCCTCGACCATCTCGTTGTTCTTGCCGCCGTTCACACAGTCGGGCACCGTGCCGACCACACCGGCCTGCCGGGCGGTCTCGATGAGGGCCTTGTTGTCCGGCGCCGGCGCCCCTTCAGGGGGTTGCTGGGCGAACAGAGCGGTGTGGAACCGGCGGAAGGCATCCTTGGTGGCGCTGGTGTCGGCGTCGGCGACGCAGTAGCCGGCGTTGGCCGCGCGGGTGGAGTACTGGTCGTTCGCCGAGCTGTTGAGGATCGCCACCATGTAGTAGTCGGCGGCGATGGCACCCGTGTCGATCAGCTTGTTGACGGTGGGGCCGAACGATTTCTCGAACGCCGCGCAGTGCGGGCACTGGAAGTCCTCGTAGAACGAGATGACGGCCTTGGGCTCCGTGCTGCCGTCCTTGGTCACCACCTTCGACGTGGCCACCCGCACCGCCTCGACGTCGCCGGAGTGCTTGGCGGGCTTACCGTTGGAGACGATGTAGAAGAAGATCCCGGCGCCGATGGCGATGACCAGGGCCGTCAGCCCGATCTGGACCCAGAGGTTTCGTTTGCGGTCGGCCGCCTTCAGGTCGTAGCTGGCGGGGCGCTTGGATTTGTTGGCCACGGTCAACCAGCGTACCGGGCGGGCCGCATTCAGCCCCGTCGCAGGTGGGCCCGCAGTGCCGAGGTCAGTTCGTCGATGCAGGCGCTGGAACCACCGCCCAGGCCGTCGAAGTTGATGAACCCATGGGTCATCGCGGTCATTTCGCGCAGGTCCACCGCCACCCCGGCGTCGGTCAGCGCGGCCGCGTAGGCATTGCCCTCGTCGCGCAGCGGGTCGAAGCCGGCGGTGACCACCAGCGCCGGCGGCAGCCCCGACAGGTCGGCCGCACGCGCCGGCGAGACCCGCGGGTCGTCGTCCGGCATGGACGTGCCGAGGTACTGGTCGCCGAACCATTCGAGGTCATGCCCGCCGAGGACGAACCCGTCGTCGAACAGGGTCCGCGACCGGGTGGGCGCGCGGATATCGGTGACCGGGTAGATCAGCAACTGCATGACGGGTCCGATCGCGTCGGACCGGGTCAGTTGCGCCACCGAGGCGGTCAGGGCACCCCCGGCGCTGTCGCCGCCGACGGCGATCCGGTCCGGCCGGACACCCAGTTCCTCGGCGTGCTCGACCACCCAGCGGAACGCCGCCAGGCAGTCGTCGGTTGCCGCCGGCGCCGGATGCTCGGGTGCGAGCCGGTAGTCGACCGAGAGCACGTGGACGCCCGCATCCCGGCACAGGATCCGCGCCACCGGGTCGTAGGAATCCAGACTGCCGAGCACCCAGCCGCCGCCGTGGAAGTACACCAGCGCGGGCGCCCCGGCCTCGGCGGGCCGGTAGTGCCGCAGCCGGATCGGACCGGCCGGCCCCGGGATCGACATCTCGGTCACATCGACGGACACGGGTGGGCCGCTGAGCGGCACCAGGGATTCGAACAGCCGCCGGCTCAGCGCGGCGTCGTCGTCGAGCACCAGTCCGGTGACACCGACGAGCCGCAGGCCGGCCGTGAACGCCTGCAGGGTGGGGTCCAGCGTGTTGCCGTCGATGACCACGGCGCGGCCACCGGACATCCGCCGTTTGGTGCCGTCGGGCAGCGCCGGCAACAGCTTCGGCGCGGCCCGGCAGGCCGCGATCAGGATCGGGATCGGTAACCGCCGCCGACGTGTTGGTACTGCCACGACTGAGCACGGTAGCGCGCACAGATTAGACCGCGTGTTCGTCTCGCATATATCGTGAGCGGCGCCCAGTAGGTGCTGGGCGCTCTTCTCGACTGGCAGGTGGATCTGATGGCCGTTCCCTCGATCGGGCTCAACGACGACAACGCGATTCCGGCGCTCGGTCTCGGCGTCGCCGAACTGTCCGATGCCGAGACCGAGCGTGCCGTCTCCGCCGCGCTGGAGATCGGCTACCGGCTGATCGACACAGCGTCGGCCTACGGCAACGAGGCCGCGGTGGGCCGCGCGATCGCCGCCTCCGGGATCCCGCGCGCCGAGATCTTCGTCACCACCAAGCTGGCCACCGACGACCAAGGCTTCCAGGGCAGCCAGGATGCCATCAAGGCCAGCCTGGACCGCCTCGGGATGGATTACGTCGACCTGTACCTGATCCACTGGCCGGCCACCGAAAAGGGTAAGTACGTCGACAGTTTCGGCGGCATGATGCGCTCGCAGGCCGACGGTCTGACCAAGTCGATCGGCGTGTGCAACTTCACCCCGGAGAACCTGAGCGACCTGATCGACCTGTCGTTCGTGACGCCGGTGGTCAACCAGATCGAATTGCACCCGCTGCTCAATCAGGCCCAGCTGCGCGCCGTGGACGCCGAGCGCAACATCGTGACCGAGGCCTACAGTCCGCTGGGCGTGGGCAACCTGCTCGACAACGCGACGGTCACCGCGGCGGCCGCGAACTACGGCAAGTCGCCGGCCCAGGTCCTGATCCGGTGGAGCCTGCAGCTGGGCAACGTGGTCATCCCCCGCTCGTCGTCGCCGGAGCGCATTGCCGAGAACTTCGACGTGTTCGACTTCGAGCTCACCGAATCGGACATGGCCGCGCTGTGCGCTCTCGACGACGGTTCCGGCGGCACCCGGTTCCGGCCGGACCCGGACACCTACACCGGTACCTAGCCCGTCGGGCACGTGCCGGCCGCCTGCCGCAGCCGGTCCGCCGAGGGCCCATCGACCGGCAGGTGGTATCCCCGCAGCACCTCGATGAACTGCAGCGAATACTGGCACCAGAACGCCTGGTTCGGCGGCATCCAGGTGGCCGGTTCCTGATCACCCTTGTCCTGATTCGCCTGGCCCTGCACCGCAAGGAGATTCGCCGGGTCGTTGGCGAACCGTAGCCGCAGATCGTCCGGCCAGTCGCGGGCACCCATGTCCCAGGCGTAGGCCAGCGGCACGATGTGGTCGATCTGCACCGACGCCCCGATCTGGTTACCGCGGACGAACGGGATCACGGTGTTGGTGTAGGGGTCCCGCAGCGTTCCGGTGGCCACGGCATGGGGGCAGCGTTTGATCGCCACGAAGGTCTTGTCGGTCAGATCGCGGTCGAGGATGTCGTTGCGGGTGTCGCAGCCGTTGTGCCCGCCGGGCGCCCCGTTGTCGTCGTCCCAGGAATCGCCGAACGCCGCCCGTCGGTAGTCGTGCCCACGGATCCGCAACGGCACCAACGGAATTCCGGCAAGGACATCGATCCCGGGAGCGACGGTCGGTGCGTCGGCGGAGGCGACGAACGCCTCGTGCCGACTGGCCAGCACGGTCTGCACCGCGACCACGACGGCCAGCACCGCCGCCAGTGACAGCCATACCCAGCCGCGCCGACTCATGACTTGTCCAGGTATTCCACCCGCTCACCCTCGGTGAACGGCGCCGCCAGCAGGGCCAGGCCGGGGTGGTCCGGATCGCGGTGGTAGACCTGCTCGCAGAATGTCCGGGCCGCCTCGATGACCTCGCGGTCCTGCCCCAGCGACAGCAGCCGTAGCCCGTAGGAGCGGCCGGACTGGTTGCGGCCCAGCACATCACCCTCCCGGCGTTCGGCCAGGTCCAGATCGGCCAGCTCGAAGCCGTCGAGGGTGGAGGCGACCGCCTGCAACCGCTCCCCCGCCCGGGAACCCCGTGCGAGTCCGGTCACCAGCAGACACAGGCTGGGATGTTCACCGCGGCCGATCCGGCCGCGCAGCTGGTGCAGCTGACTGATGCCGAACCAGTCGGCGTCCATCACCAGCATGACCGTCGCGTTGGGGACGTCGACGCCCACCTCGATGACCGTGGTGCACACCAGGACGTCGATGTCGCCGTCCCGAAAGGCGGACATCACGGTGTCCTTCTCCTCCGGCGGCAGCCTGCCGTGCATGAGACCCAGCCGCAGCCCGGCCAATTCCCCGGTCCGCAGCTGGTTGTAGAGGTCCACCACGGCGGTGGCCTTGCGCGGCGGGCCGTCGCGGGGATCGCGGTCCATTCGTTGGACGGGTTTCTTCTCGTCGTCGTCGATCCGGGCCGCCACCACGTAGGCTTGCCGGCCCGCGGCCACCTCCTCACGGATGCGGGCCCAGGCCCGGTCCATCCATTTCTCCTGCTGGCCGGCGAAGATCACGCTGGTGGCGATCGGCTGCCGGCCGCGGGGCAGCTCCCGCAGCGTCGAGGTCTCCAGGTCGCCGTACACCGTCAGGGCGACCGTGCGCGGGATCGGGGTGGCCGTCATCACCAGCAGGTGTGGTGTGATCCCCCCTTTTGCCTTGGCGCGCAACTGATCCCGCTGTTCGACACCGAAGCGGTGTTGTTCGTCCACCACCACCATCCCGAGCTGGTGGAACTCCACGGCATCCTGCAGCAGGGCATGGGTGCCGATGACGATGCCGGCCGCGCCGGAGGCGATCTCGTCGCGCACCGCACGCTTCTGCGCCGCCGACATGGAACCGGTCAGCAGCGCTACCCGGGTCGCGTCGTCGGATCCACCGAGTTGGCCCGCCATCGCCAGCGGACCCAGAACATCGCGAATCGAGCGCGCGTGCTGGTCGGCCAGCACCTCGGTGGGGGCCAGCATGGCACACTGGTAGCCGGCGTCCACCACCTGCAGCATGGCCAGCAGTGCGACCACCGTCTTGCCGGACCCGACCTCGCCCTGCAGCATCCGGTTCATGGGCCGCGATGCCGTCAATTCCGTTGAAATGACCGACAATACGTCGTTCTGGCCGTTGGTGAGCTCGAACGGCAGCCGGTTCAGCAGCGCCGCGCGGAGCCCGTCCTCGCGGGGCAGCGCGGGCGGCCCCGTCTCGGAGAGTTCGCCGTAGCGCCGGCCCACCAGCGCCCATTGCAGGCCGACGGCCTCGTCGAACCGCAGCCGGTCCAGCGCACGGTCGCGTTCGTCCGCATTCTCGCTCAGGTGCACGGCCCGCAGCGCGTCATCCTCGGACATCAGATTCCGTTGGCGCAGAATGTCTTCCGGCAGCGGCTCCGGGACCGGGTCGAGCACCGCGAGAACCTGGCGCACGCAGGCGTAGATGTCCCAGCTCTGCAACTTGGCGGTGGCCTGATAGATCGGGAAGAAGTCGCGGTCGAACAGCGCGAGGTCCACCTCGCCACCGCCACCACCGTCGCTGGTCGCGGCCACCATCTTCTTCAGCGACGCGGTGCCCTTGCCGGTGTCGAGCAGAAGGAACGCCGGGTGGGTCAATTGCATGGTGCCCCGGAAGAATCCGACCTCGCCGGACATCATCACCCGAGCGCCTTCGACCAGACCGCCCTTGAGGTATCTCGGGTGGAAGAAGGTGGCAGTCACACCGTTGTCGAGCGTGACCACCAGGAACTCCTTGCCCGTCTTGCGCGCGCGGTTGGACCTGACCTTCGCGACGGTGGCGATCAGCGTGATGTGCTCACCCTCGTCCGGCGGTGCGTCCCCGTCGCCGAACGCCGTCGAGCCCTTGCTGTATTTGCGCGGATAGTGCCGCAGCAGGTCATCGACGGTGACGATGCCGAAGTGTTCGGCGAGCGCGTCGGCGGCCTTCACCCCGATGACGTATTCGAGCCGGTCGGTCAGTGTGGCCACTTGCTCACTCCACCCCGATGAACAGTGCGTCGCCGTCGTGTCCGGTGTCGTAGGTGACCAGCTCGGTGCCGAGGTGATGCCGGTGCACATGCTCGATCAGTGCCGCGGCCACGTCGGGCGCCGACGCGCCGAGACCCGCTCCCAGCAGCACCGTCACCAATTCCCCGCCCACACCGAGCATCAGGTCGATCAGGCCGCGCGCCGCCGCGGTCACGTCGTGGCGCACCACCAGCACCTCGCCGCCGAAGATGCCCAGGCCGTCGCCGGTGTGACACGGCCCCGCCCACGTCAGCGCGTCCTCGGCGGCCATCCGGACCGAACCGATCCGGGTAGCACCGGCGGCCGCGGCCATCGTGTAGCCGTCGTCGACGGCGGGACGCGCGACGTCGTGCACGGCCAGTGCCGCCAAGCCCTGAACCATGGACCGGGTGGGCAGCGGCACCACGTCGATGCCCCAGCCGATGGCGGCGGTACAGCCGGCCACCAGCTCCTCTGCGGCCACAAAACCGTTGGGCAGCAACATGACCGACGCGGCGCCGGTGTCGACGAGCGCGCGCAGCAGCTGCTGGGCGCTGACCACCGGTCCCGCCCCGGGTTCCTGGGCCTGCAGCACGCAGGCGCCCTCGCCGGCGAACAGCCGCGCCGCGCCCTCGCCGTCGACGACGGCCAGCACCGCGCGGTCGCGGCTCCAGCTGCCCGGCGCCGGCCCGGCGGCTCCCCCGGTCAGCGTGGAGATCTGGATGTGGCTGGGCGTCCCGAAGCGCAGGCCGGCCTCGATGGCCGCACCGGCGTCGTCGGTGTGCACATGCACCGAATGCCCCCCGGTGTGCGTCGGCGCCAGGGCCACCGATTCACCCACGGCGTCGAGGTCCTTGCGTAGGCTCTCGGCCTGTCCGGCGCTGCAGGGGTGGACGTGGAACATCACTTCGAACTGCGGCGGCACGACGACCGTGAGCGTTGGGCCGGCCGCGGTGGGCGGTTCGTAGACCGGGCGGACCGGGGCGCGGCCGGTGACGGTACGAACCAGGGCGTCCAGCAGGACCAGCAGCCCCCGCCCGCCCGAATCGACGACGCCGGCGTCGGCCAGCACCGCGAGTTGACCGGGCGTCTTGTCCAGGGCGACGGCCGCGGCGTCGGCCGCGGCGGTGACGGCCGCGGCCAGATCACCGGACGCGGCGGCACCCTCGGCCGCCCCGGCGGCGGCCTGCAGGACCGACACGATGGTGCCCGGGACGAGCTCGCCGCCCATCGAGGTGATCACCAGATCGATGGCGTGCCGAAGGGCGGCACCGAACCTCTCGGCGTCGATGTCGGATTGCGTCACGTCGGCGATCCCCCGCAGGATCTGCGACAGGATCACCCCGGAGTTACCCCGGGCACCGTGCAGCGCACCCGCGGATAGGGCACGTGCCACGGCTGCCGCGTCGCTCCCGCCGTCGTCGTCGAAGTCCACCCGCGCGAGCGCCGCACGCATGGTGAACAGCATGTTCGTGCCGGTGTCGCTGTCGGCGACCGGGAAGACGTTGAGGCGGTTGATCTCGTCGACGTGGGTGATCAGGTCGCCGACGGCCGCGTGCGCCCACTGCCGCAGCGCAGCGCCGTCCAGGGCCGGGCAGCCGGGCCGCGAGGTCGGCTCCGCCATCGCGCCTCCCGCCTCGGACCACAATTCCCGCTACTGCACTGCCACCACGCGGGCGCCAGCCTAGTCACACGCACCGACAGCACGCCTGCGCGCGTCCACAGTCGCGTGTCCGGCGTTTTGGAGTTCACCACGGCCGACCGGTATCCTGGTCCGGTTGTCGAGTCACCCGCTACCGCGGTCGTTGGCTCAAAGCACTGACTTCGAGGAGTTACTCACTATGGCTGCCGTATGCGATATCTGCGGTAAGGGCCCCGGCTTCGGCAAGTCGGTGTCGCACTCGCATCGCCGGACCAGCCGGCGGTGGAACCCGAACATCCAGGTCGTGCACTCCGTCGACCGCCCGGGCGGCAACCGCAAGCGCGTCAACGCCTGCACGTCGTGCATCAAGGCCGGCAAGGTCGTACGGGGCTAGTTCCCTTTTCGATCTGTTCCGCAATCCCTGCGAGGTCTACTCGCAGTTCGTCGCCGTACCCGCAGAACAGATCCTGTTCTTGCTCAGGGCAGCCGCCAGTCGATCGGCTCGGCGCCCATCTCGGCCAGCATCGCGTTCGAGCGACTGAACGGCCGTGACCCGAAGAATCCCCGGGATGCCGACAGCGGCGAGGGGTGCACGCTCTCGATCACCCCGACACTGTCGCCCAGCATCGGTTTGAGGGTCTGCGCATCGCGTCCCCACAGGATCGCCACCAGTGGTGTGCCGCGGGCCACCAACGCCTTGATCGCGCATTCGGTCACGGCCTCCCACCCCTTGCCGCGATGTGACGCCGGGTTGCCCGGCCGTACCGTCAGCACCCTGTTCAGCATCATCACGCCCTGAGCGGACCACGGCGTCAGATCACCGGTGGACGGCTTGGGCAGTCCCAGGTCCGATCCGTACTCGGTGAAGATGTTCTCCAGGCTGCGGGGCAGCGGACGCACGTCGGGGGCCACCGAGAAACTCAGGCCGACCGCATGCCCAGGGGTCGGATAGGGGTCCTGGCCGACGATCAGCACCCGCACCTGATCGAGGGGAAAACTGAAGGCACGCAATACATTCGGGCCAGAGGGCAGGTAGCCACGGCCTTCGGCGAGTTCAGACCGCAGAAAGTCGCCCATGGCGCCCACCTGGGCCCCCACCGGTTCGAGGGCCGCGGCCCAGCCGGGGTCGACGAGTTCAGCAAGTGGGCGGGCCGTCACGAGCGACCAACCTAATTGAACGAGTCCCAGCCGGCGCAACCGGTCCACTCGGCGCCATAGACATGCGCACCGACGGGTCCATCGGTCACCACGCCGATCACCCGCCAGCCGGATGGCACCGCACCGGGGAAACACGCGACCAGAGCGTGGTCCTCCCCGCCGCCGAGCACCCAGTCCCACGGATCGACACCCAACGCGGCGGCCGCATCGGCCACGCCATCGTGATCCGCGGCCAGCCCCGCGGTGCTCAGATCGATACCCACCCCCGAGGCCTCCGCGATGTGGCCCAGGTCGGCGATCAGGCCGTCGGACACATCCGTCATCGCCGTCGCCCCCGCCTCCGCCGCCGCGGGGCCCTGCCCGTAGGGCGGTTCGGGCACCCGATGCCGGGCGATCAGTTCGGGGAACTCCGGGGAGCCTGCGGTCAGCAATGCGTACCCGGCGGCCGAGCGGCCCAGTCCCCCGGCCACCGCGATCACATCGCCGGCCCGCGCCCCACCGAGCCCGACCGGACCGCGGCCGTCGAGCTCACCGAGCACGGTGACACTGATCACCCACTGCGGACTGCGCACCAGGTCACCGCCGATGATCGGGGCGTTGCCGCAGCGGGCCGCCTCGTCCCACATCCCGGCCCACAGCGCGGCCACCAGGTCCATCGGGGTGTCGGCGGGAGCCCCGAACGCCACCACGAATCCGGTGCACTGCCCGCCCATCGCCTCGATGTCGGCGGCGTTCTGCGCAATCGCCTTGCGCCCGACGTCGTACGACGACGACCAGTCCAGCCGGAAGTGCCGGCCCTCGACGAGCATGTCGGTGGACACCAGCGCACGCCCGTCGGGCACGGCCAGCAGGGCCGCGTCGTCGCCGGGCCCGACGAGGACCGACGCCGGCTGGCTGCCCGCCGCGATCAGCCGGTCGATGACGGCGAACTCGCCGAGACTGCCCAGCGTGGGGGCATCATCGTCGGCCATATCACCCCTCGTCGCCTCCGCGCCGACCTGAACACCGCCGCCACCTGCGGTAGTTTTCTTGTGCACGGACACGTCAGTTTATGAGACCAGGCAGGAGAACCGGGTGGTCGAGGCCTTCATTCTGATCCAGACGGAAGTGGGCCGCGCCGAGGTGGTTGCCAAGCAGGTCGCGGGCCTGCCCGGAGTGCGGTCGTCGGAGTACGTCACCGGTCCATACGACGTGGTCGCCCGCGTCAGTGCGGGCACGCTGGAATCGCTGCGCGCCGATGTGGTGTCCGGCGTGCAGGCCGTCGAGGGCATCACCCGCACACTGACCTGTCCGATCGCGTCCGTGGCAGGTGAGTGATCCCGAGCGGGACGGTCCACCGCGCGCGGTCCTGATCGCCGCGCTGCTGATCGCCGTGGCCGCGGCTGTCACGGTCGTGGCGATCGCCGCACATCGCAGTTCGTCGCCACCGGTGCCGGTGGCCGCGGTTCGCGCCCCGCATGCCGCCGAACAGCCCTGCCAGGATCTGCTGGCAGCCCTGCCCGACCGGCTCGGTGACTACCAGCGCACCGATGTCGCGTTCCCGGCGCCGCCCGGGGTCGCCGTCTGGCGCACCGGGACCGGGGCCGAACCCGTGATCCTGCGCTGCGGCCTGGATCGGCCCGACGACTTCGTGGTTGGCTCGCCGTTGCAGATGGTCGACCAGGTGGCCTGGTTCCGGGTCGCCGAATCCGACCGCATCACGTGGTTCGCCGTCGACCGGCCCGTGTATGTGGCGCTGACGTTGCCGGCCGACTCCGGGCCGGCGGCCATCCAGGATCTGTCGCAGGCCGTCGCAGCACTGCCCGCCAGGCCGATCGACCCGGCCCCACCCCGCTGACCCTGCCCACGCCGAAACGCACGAATGGGCGCGAAAGTCCGAGTGCCGCGCGCCAATTCGTCGAATTCGGCGCCGCTCAGCGCAGGCCGGTGCCGCGGGCCAGCGCGGTGTCGACCATGGTCGCCAACAGCGTCGGGTAGTCCACGCCGCTGGCCGCCCACATCCGCGGATACATCGAGATAGTGGTGAAACCGGGCATGGTGTTGATCTCGTTGAGGACGGGTCCGTCGTCGGTCAGGAAGAAGTCGACACGGGCCAGGCCCTGGCCGTCGATGGCGTCGAAGGCACGGATGGCCAACTGCCGGATCTCGTCGGCGACGTCGTCGTCGACCTTGGCGGGCACGTCCAGCTCGGCGGCATCGGCCAGGTACTTGGTGGTGAAGTCGTAGAAGCCGTCCTCGCGGCCCCGCACACCGGCGACCCGGATCTCCCCCACCGTGCTGGCCTCGACCCGGCCGTCCGGCAGTTCCAGCACACCGCATTCCAGTTCGCGCCCGACGATGGCGGCCTCGACGATCACCTTCGGGTCGTGCGCGCGGGCGGCGGCCACCGCGGCGGGCAGGTCGGCCCAGGAGGTCACGCGGCTGACGCCGATCGACGATCCGGCGCGCGCGGGTTTGACGAACACCGGCAGCCCGAGCCGCTGCTGCTGCTCGGGTTCCAGGGTTTCCTGACCACGGCGCAGCACCACGTGGTCGCCGACCGGCAGCCCGGCGGCGATCAGCAGCTTCTTGGTGAACTCCTTGTCCATCCCGGTCGCGCTGGCCAGCACACCGGCCCCGACGTACGGGATGCCGGCCAGTTCGAGCAGACCCTGGATGGTGCCGTCCTCGCCATACGGGCCGTGCAGGACGGGGAAGACGACGTCGACGGATCCGAGTACCTCACCGGCCGTGCCCAGCGAGACCAGTTCGCCGCGCCGACCGGGATCGGCGCTGAGCGCCAGTGCCGCGCCGGAGTCCGCGGTGACCTCGGGCAACCGGCCGTCGGTGATGGCCAGGGTGGCGGGGGTGGCATCGGAGAGCACCCACGCGCCGCCCGGTGTGATTCCGATGGGGACGACCTCGAACCGCTCCGGATCCA
>Ga0208826_1003222_pt1 | contig 11361 bp, 10 predicted proteins | sample AD_UKC115_MetaG_FD_184451 | JGI IMG/M metagenome (GOLD analysis project Ga0208826, IMG submission 184451) | Active sludge microbial communities of municipal wastewater-treating anaerobic digesters from Hong Kong - AD_UKC115_MetaG (SPAdes)... | ecosystem: Engineered > Bioreactor > Anaerobic >... | reverse complement strand
TTTTGGCATTTTATCAATAATCGATAAACTAATTAGTTCTCTAAGCCCTAAATAAATCCCTAAAAGCAGGGTTCCACTGCCAACAGGAACAAATATATAGTCCGGAACATCCCAGCCCAGTTGTTCAACAGTTTCATATATTACAGTTTTAGTCCCTTGTAAGAAGTACGGATTCCACGCATGAGCAGCGTAATAGCTCTTTTGGGCACCTTCAAGGGCAGCATTTGCACAATCTTCTCTGTTCCCTTGAACAAGATGGATAGTTGATCCATAAGCTTTTGCCTGCACAGCTTTACCGGTGGAATTGCCAGCTGGCATATATATGTTGGCTGTAATACCAGCTCTTGCGCAATATGCCGATACGGAACACGCTGAATTACCTGACGAGTCTTCCACAATCTCAGTTATGCCCAATTCTTTACACTTTGATATCAATAAGGCTGCACCTCTATCTTTGAATGAACCTGTTGGAAATATAAAGTCAAGTTTGCACAAAACTTTCATCCCCCAGAAATTAGAAGATATTAGAGGCGTATAACCTTCGTCAAATGCTACTGCGAATTTTTTGTCAACAGGCAAAACCTGGTCGTAGCGCCACAATGTCTTTTCGCTGGAGAGATTTTGTTTTTTAAACTCAGGTTTGAAATCAATATCCAAATAACTGCCACAATTACAACGCCATATTGGTTCTTCTGTAGAATATTCAGCCCCACAGCAGGGGCAAACAAGTTTACTATTCATAATATCAAATGGTTATAATTTCTCCTTCGCTTTTTGCAACAATGACTGCACCTGTCAAATCTCCCCATACATTCACAGCTGAGCGAATCATGTCAAGTGGCTGTTGAACAACAAGGACTAATCCAATTCCTTCTAATGGCAAGCCTACTGCATTCAATACTACTGCGAGCATGACAAGTCCTGCCAGAGGAATTCCGGCAGAACCCACTGCCGCAAGAAGACTTGTCAGAACTACCATAATTTGTTGTCCAAATGTTAAGTCAATTCCATATACTTGAGCTATGAAAATAGCTGTTACACACTCAAAAAGGGCAGTACCATTCATATTAATTGTATTCCCCAATGGAAGACAAAAGGCAGCAATTTTTTGAGAAACACCAGTTTTACTTTGTATGTCAGGTATGGTAATCGGTAATGAGGCAGCAGAGGAGGCGGTGAAGAATGTTGTCAGAAGCGCTGTAGCCATCTGGCTCATGAATTTGAATGGATTTTTCTTAGTAAATGCAACAAATATCAGAGGTAATATTCCAAGTCCCTGTATCAAGCACCCTCCAGCTATAATTGCTGCATATATTCCAAGACTCATGAACATTTCTCCCAAAGCTTTTGAGTCACCTGCTTGAGAACCGATAATTGAGGATACAACGCCGAAAAGGCCGAAGGGAGCAAAGCGGATAACAAGGAAGGTCATCTTTATCATTACTTCATATACACTGTTAAAAAAGTCAGTCATAATAACGCGGCTCTTCTGGGAAGAGAGTGTAATGAATATTCCAAACAGAATTGCGAAGAAAATTACGGGCAACATATTCCCATCTGCCATGGCTTTAACAATATTGGTAGGAACAATATTGACAATTTGATCAATGATTGACACCTGAGTAGCTGCAATTGATGTAACCTCTTCCTTTAAGTTAAGTTCCATTCCGAAACCAGGTTTGAAAGCATTAACAAGCAGAAGACCTAAAATGCAGGCAATTAGCGTTGTAAATAAATAATATAATAGGGTTTTACCTGCAATTCTTCCTAGATCTTTAGTCTCTCCAATGCTCGAAACTCCCATAATTAGAGCACTGAAGACCAATGGTATAACTACCATTTTGAGACCATTAAGAAACAGATCACCCAGCCATTTTGTATAGATAGTATATTCGTGTCCGAAGATGCCCAGCAGAACGCCGAGTCCGATACCTATCAGAATCTGCCAATGTAAGGCGAGTTTATTTTTTTTGCCCATATAGTTTGATTGAAGTTTTTATAGTTAAGTAGATAAATTGGGTCACTAAGATCTTAATTGGCAAGTTTGGTGGTATAATATTTTTTGAAGTCACTCCATCGGTAGTATGGAGCAATGTCACTTTTTAAAGGTATCCTAACTTCTTTTTCGCAGTGAAGGATTTTAACCAGGATTTCCGGATTTTTACTGCTTCTGTAAAATATTATTTGCAGATTAGCTCCCATGGGACTTACCTTAAAGTCACTCCATACCTCGCTGATTTTTTCAGGATCATCTGTCGCCACATTCATCCCTTCTATGTCCATAAGAGCCAGTAGTGGAATAATATAAGAATCGTGTCCAAATCTCAGGTCAGCAGATGCACCGTGTCCTTTTATGGCTTTTACGGCACAGTCGAGTATATCTTTGAGAAGCAGTTTGGAACTGTCTTTTGCTACTTTGCCATTTACGTTTGAAGGCCCACATGCATAGTATGTAGACATATTGTTTGCCTGCCAGAGATAAAAAAGCTCGTCTTTTGTGAAAATGTCAAAGAGGGTAAAATCAAGGTTGTCAACGCATGGAATATCTGTAGCTATAAGGTGAATATTTCTCATAAATGTAACAGGACTGTCAACAACATTATGAGCATAGGTCATATCATTAAACAATGAATTAAGAAATGTGTCAAAATTAACATGTTTGAGAAGAAAATTATTGACAATTTTTGAAATGGAATCTCTGTATACTTGAGTATAACGGTTGTTTAGATAGTAATTTCTGTCAGAAGCCTCTCTTATTGTTTCAATTTGTGGATTGAATTCCTTAAGCTTCTCGTTATTGGCAGCCATGCTCAGAATGCATCGCGGTACAACTGTCGAGCGACTGTATATTGTGCATTTTTTACCATTTCGTGTTGAAAAAACTTCAGGGAAAGAGTCAAACATCCTCTCTGCTATTGCTCTGTGTTCTTTAGCACCAAGTTGTGAAAGATCTCCATATCTTTTCCAAGCATCTTGTGCGGCTGTATTAATTCTTTGGTATACACTTTCTCCAAGCTGAGTCAATTTGCTATCGTTGTGTGCTTTGGCAAGTATGGAACGAGGGTATTCATATGTTTCTTGAGATTGAATCCATCTTGAACCATGTCTTCCATAGTGACTTATGTAAAAAGGGGCATAATCTTTTGGAGCAGGTGTCTTGGCTGTTTTAACGTAGTCGTAAGGTTGGTAAATGCCACTTGCATACTTGATATTACTTAGAAACTCTTCTTTTGTGGTTTGAGACAATAATAATTGTGGAATAAGCAGAACTGCAAGACTAAGAATTAGATAGAATCGCTTCATGATATACTGAGAGTTTGTTTATGATTATTTGCCTATAAAGATAATTTATTTCTTATTTTGAGTTAACATAAAAAAAATTTTCTGACAAATTTGGAACTTTCCAATAATAAATTTTACTTTGTAATAAAAAGTACTTTTAATGGAAAAGATAAAAGATTATGCAAAGGAAATAACAGAGATACGCTCGATGATGGAGCGATCTTCAAAGTTTATGCTTTTGTCCGGATGGGCAGGGATTATTGCCGGCTTAATAGCTATTGCAGGTACGTTTTCTGCTTTTAAATTTTTGCACTTTGTCCCCACGACAATTTTTTATGAAGCCAGCACAAACGTATTATGGCTGGCTTTGGCAGTTTTAACAATTGCTCTTACAGTTGCTGTTTACTGTTCCTACAGCAAAGCTGTTAAAAGAGGTGAAAAATTATGGAATCCTACAACGAGGCGAATGCTGTTTAGTCTTTCAGTTCCACTGATAACAGGTGCCCTGATTATTATTATCTTGATTATTAATGGATTAAATGGGCTAATTGCGCCTTTTACTTTGATATTTTATGGTCTTGCTCTTTTTGGAGGAGGATATCATACTTTGCCTGAGGTAAAAGTTCTTGGGTTGGTGGAGATACTTCTGGGAATTTTAGCATTATTTATAATAAAATATTCTCTAATTTTTTGGGCAACAGGTTTTGGTCTGTCACACATTATTTACGGGATATATATTCATTTAAAGTACGAAAAGTGATTTCTAATGCAGGTTTTCATAAGGCTTTTGAGAGTCGGGTGAGGCTTGGAATCATGTCTGTTTTGGCAGTCAATGACAAGCTTGATTTCAACTCTCTTAAAGAGTATCTTGATGTTACCGATGGTAACCTTGCAACTCACATTAAAGCTCTCGAAAGAGAAGGGTTTATAGGCGTTGAAAAGTTGTTTGTTGGCAAGAAGCCAAATACGCGTTATTTTATGACACAAAAGGGCAGGCAGGCATTTAAGGAACATTTGCATGCTCTTGAGAAATTTATTGAAAATAATAAAAAGCAATAATTTTAAATTAATGGAATCAACAATGAAAGAAGAGATTCTTAAACATCTGGATGATGCAAAGGATCTTGAAAGACTTTATAGAAGTAATGGTTCTCTCTTTAAAAGAGAATTTATGGCGATCTATTCAGAGATAGGAGAAAGTCCTATCGCAAAGTCCTGGTACGAAAGACTGACATATGAAAGTGAGTTAATAAGCAAGGGTAATAAAAAAGAATTGCTTGTTGTCGTGTTGCTAGCTTTAGTTGCAGGTTTGATAGTAAAATTGAATGCAATTTTGGGTATTGATGAGGAGTTTTATTACTCACGAAATATCGGCTTTGTAGTTTTTCCTGTATTGTTTGCCTATTTTGCATGGATAAACAGATTGTCTCTGAAAAAAAATATCATTTCAGGATCATTTTTTGTGCTGTTAGCAGTGTTTATTAATCTATTGCCTAATAACCAGTCAGATACAGTGATTCTTGCATGCATTCATATGCCGTTATTGTTATGGGCGTTACTTGGTGTTGCTTTTGTCGCAGATGTGGAGGACAGAAATACAAGAAGCCTTGCCTATTTGAAATATAACGGGGATTTGGTGGTTATGTCCACGTTATTAATTATAGCCGGAATGATTCTCAGTCTTGTGACAATAGGACTTTTTGAATTGCTTGGAATGAACATAGAAGACTTTTATATGGGCAATATAGGAAGAGTAGGATTTGCCATAACACCTATTGTCGCAACATATTTGATACAAAAAAATCCACAGTTAGTGGGTAGGATCTCACCTGTGATTGCAAGGATATTCAGCCCTCTTGTGCTGATCATGTTAGTAGTATATCTGGTAGCAATTGTTTATTCAGGGAAAGATCCCTATAACGACAGGGCATTTCTTCTTATTTTCAATGCTTTGTTAATAGGGGTTTTGGCTGTCATATATTTTTCAGTATCAGAGTCCTCTGGAAATCCTGTCAACAAATTAAGGATATGGATTTTATTTTTGCTCTCTGCAGTGACTATTATTGTCAATGGCATAGCACTCTCTGCCATACTTTTCAGGATATCGGAATGGGGCTTGACTCCTAACAGAACCGCAGTTTTAGGTGCAAATACTCTTGTTCTTGTAAATTTGATACTGGTTGCCGTGCAACTAATTAAGGTAATTGCAGGTAAAAGTAATATTGGTAGGATAGGGATTGTTATTTCGCGCTATCTCCCGGTATACATCATATGGGCAGCAATCGTAACATTTGTGTTCCCACTTTTGTCACAACTCGGAATTGGTTTTTAAACATTCAAAGGAGCGTAAAAAATCTTAATTTTTAGAAAAATTAAAAGGGGGTAAAAAAATTAAACCCAACCCCGCTTTTGCTGATAAGTTTGACAAGTGTTCTCTTATGTAAGGAAAGATTATTGCAGCTGCATTTACATTCCCAAATTGCTCTAAATTTAGAGGTGAATCTCCAAACTTCTCAAATATTCCAACCATGGAAATTGTTGCTTTAACTTGTTCTTTATCTCTGTATTCTTGTGAATAGTGAAGAGTTTGCTTGACATAAATCATGTTATTTTTATGGTTTATATTTACAGATCCATCAATATTTACATTTTGTTTTATTTCAGGATTATTAAATTCTACAGCCTCTATTCTTAAGAAATTGCTTTCCACAAGTAATATGTTATGAACACGAAACCCGGATTCTATATTATTCTTTTCTTCTTTCATTTTTATGCAGCTAAAGGGCAATTTTCAATATTATTTAAAACGACAGTTAAGTCGCAATCATTAGTAGGTAAAGAACAGGGATTACTAGTGAAACTTAAGACAGTACTTGACTTTATAAGGCCTGTAACTTTGATGGATGACTCATCCACCAGAATTTCAGTTCTGTTAGTAGAATAGGAGATGTCAAAAAAAGTGCCAATCAATTCAAGCTGAACATTTTTTAACCTTATAACTGCATCATCGGAAATGAAACAGATGTTTTGATCTGGATGTGACGAAACAAATTCATCATACATATGATTTTCCCAATCAATATAGTCTTTATCCAAATGGTAAACTTTGTTGGGAATTACTTCAATAAAATGAACATCAGAGAGCGGGTCATATTCGTAACGAACTCTGGTTTGAGGGAACTTAATGATAAAATCGTTTAATGCCTGTATAATATGTTCTTGTGGTGTCATAAAAATGTTATTGATTACAAATACTTGTTAAGAATCAGAATAATCTTGTTTGAAAGATCTAACGAATCGGAGCTGTCTTTAGCATCAAAAATAGTATCCTCGTAATCTGCTTTTATTCTTAATTTTTTTAGCTGTAATATATTATTGTTATAAACGCGAAAATCATCTAAAAAGTTTTTTGCATTAGATTTTTTTATAAATGTACCAATTTCATTGATCAATATCTCGTGTGAGCCCATTGTGGGTTTATTATTACCCAAATTAACAAGCTCTTGTTCTGTCTTTTGCAGTTTATGTAACCAAATATGTTTGATTTTTTGATAACATGCATAATAAACACAATGAGCTACTGATGAGTATAGATTCTTGTCGTTTAAAAGCTTTGCTGCTTCAACATTAATCTCAGATTTATTGGATAAGTTGCTCATTATTTGCATACAAAGGTAGCAATAATTTAATGTGTCGCAAATATATTTGAATTAAAGAGATTGAGCAACTTTTTTGTTTATCATTTTACAAGCAAGTTTATTTCAGTTTTAAATTTTTCAAATGAAATTCAATGGTATGAGCCGTATTGAAAATTATTCGATTTTAATTTCATAGCACAGAGGCCACATGAGTCACTTGACAATATGACACCATTCGAATACAGAGAGATGAAAAGGGTTGGATAAAATACATATGATACACTCTTTGGGGTTGTCTACACCAGCCGTTCAGGCAAACCCCAAGAAGTTTTTCATATGTTAAAGAATAGAAATACTAATTTCACAGTCTAAACATAGACTGTCCTAAAAAGGCATTTATTTTTCTGCTATGACATTATAAAATTATTGTTGAGTGTTCATGCGAATTGCAAATTAATAAATTATAGACTTAGCGTAACAATTTTCCGCCGGAAATATCCCAAAACTTTTTGAAATAAGCTGTCAGTTTTTCGAGTACCGTTTCCCGTTTTTTTGTACGGTCTCCGGTCGGTGTAAAGCGCGATACCGGAGGCAGCACCTTCCCGATAGCTGTGCCGGTAGTTTGGATAAAGCCATCGCGAAAAGCGTTGTCGATGAAGCGGTAAGTTTCATTCCTGCTGAGGCCCTCTTCGTCGATGATATGGTCGAGCTCCTCTTTTTTCTTTGCCTCTACAAAGGCTTGCCAATCTTTGTCAACATTGGTTGTTTTGACTACGCTCAACAACCTGATAAACTGTTCGATGAGGTCTTTTTTGTTGCGCAATTCCATACTCGAATCCACCGCCTTGCGAATACTTACCACGATTTCTTTGTCCTTCATATTGCTTTCGTGATATTTGCGGATCAATTCCAAAATGTAGTCGATATTGATTTCTACCTGTTTAACGAGTTCCATTTCGAAGACGATATCGTCGTTCACGTTTTCGGCTTCACCTTTTTTCTTTTTCCGATACTCGTTGTAGAGATCGATATACATGCTTTGATAATCCTGCATATCGCGTTGGGAAAGAATATCATTTCCGGCAAATGAATCAAAGGTGGAAAGAATATTCTTCACCTTGAGGATGTTTCCGTAGAGTCGGATAAAATCTTTTTGGTTTTGTTCGCCAACAACAGGCTCTTCCGGCGGGAACTTCTCTTGCAGCTCGTTAACCAATGCAGCATAGCCGGGAAATTCCTTGTTTTTATCCTTATAGCCATAGTAATACTCATCGTAAGTTTTCAGCAACACTACACCGGCAGCGTCTTTGTCGCCGAAAAGCGAAATGCTCTCGTTGGTTGCTTCCTCGAGGTTGCGAAAACACACAATATTGCCGAAAGTCTTCACCGAATTGAGGATGCGGTTGGTACGCGAAAAAGCCTGCATCAACCCGTGTAAACGCAGATTTTTGTCCACCCAAAGCGTATTAAGCGTAGTAGCATCGAAACCGGTGAGAAACATGTTGACGACGATAAGCAGATCGATGTCACGATCTTTCAGTCGTTGCGACACATCTTTGTAATAATTCTGGAATTTGTCGCTCGAGGTGTCGTAATTGGTTTTGAACAACCGATTATAATCCTGAATGGCAGACTCTAGGAAATCGCGCGAACTTTGATCGAGCTTACTCGTATCTTCGGGGTTTTCTTCATCGATCAATCCTTCTATCTCCGGCTCGTCCTCATTCACTCCAAAACTATAAATGAGCGCCACTTTCAATTGCTTGTCGCTCGGCAACTCGGCCATTTGCTTTTTGAACTCGGCATAATATCTTTTCGCGGCATCGATGGAAGCGGTGGCCAATATGGAATTGAAACCGGCCAGGCGACGCTCTTTCAAGCGATAGAAACTGTTGCGTTTGGTTTTTTGGTCGAAATGTTCGAGTATATATTTCACAATATTGTTGATACGTTCAGGCGCCAGCAAAATCTTTTCCCTGTCGATGTCCCACACCTTGGTATTCGCAATATTTTCCTGTTCGCGCATGGTGCTGACATAATCGACACGAAAAGGCAGCACATTTTTATCCCTTATCGCATCCACCACCGTATAGGTGTGCAATCTTTCGCCGAAGACCTGGTCGGTTGTCATCAAATCGGGACGAATGGCATTACCGGCCAAATTTTTTGCCAGAATAGGGGTTCCGGTGAAACCGAAAAGGTGATATTTCTTGAAACTTTTGGTAATGGCTGCATGCATATCGCCAAACTGTGAGCGGTGACATTCATCGAAAATGATGACGCAATGCCGATTGAATGCCGGCAAATTCTTGTGTTTTTTGATCAGTATCGACAATTTTTGAATAGTGGTAATAATGATGCGTGCGCCGGGATTTTCCAGCTGCTTTTTCAATACGGCCGTATTGGTATTGCTGTTGGCCGCCCCTTTTTCAAATCGGTCATACTCTTTCATCGTTTGATAGTCGAGATCTTTGCGATCGACCACAAACAGCACTTTGTCGATATAAGGTAATTTGCTCGCCAATAAAGCCGTTTTAAACGAAGTCAACGTTTTGCCACTGCCGGTCGTATGCCAAATATATCCGCCTGCCCGAGGAGAATTAAAGATTTTGTAATTGTTTGCCACGTTTATCTTTCCCAGAATGCGCTCGGTAGCCACAATCTGGTAGGGACGCATTACCAGCAGCAATCTGTCGGTAGTGAAAACACAATATTTGGTAAGCAGGTTAAGCAAGGTATGTTTGGCAAAAAAGGTTGAGGTAAAATCCATCAGATCGGGAATAGGCCGGTTGCCGGCATCTGCCCACCACGACGTAAACTCGAAACTGTTGCTGCTTCGTTTCCCTTTAGCCGGTGCTCCGCTTGTTGCTTCCTTAATGTGCGTAAAACGGGTAGTATTGCTGTAATATTTGGTATGTGTTCCGTTTGAAATAACGAAAAGCTGCACATACTCAAACAGTCCGGAACCTGCCCAAAACGATTCGCGGCTGTAACGTTCCATTTGATTGAACGCTTCTTTCAGATCCACGCCGCGTTTTTTAAGCTCCACATGCACCAGCGGCAAGCCGTTGACGAGGATAGTCACATCATAGCGGTTGGGGCGCTGTCCGTCAAGGGCTTCATATTGATTGATCACCTGCAGGCGGTTGTTGTGGATGTTGTCCTTATCGAGGAGATAGATGTTTTTCATCGTTCCGTCGTCGCATTGCAAAAGCTGAATATAATCTTCCTGAATAATGGCCGTTTTCTCCTCTATCCCGTAATTTAGGTTTGCGATTTTGCTGTTGAAAAACTGTTCCCATTCGGTATCCGAAAATCGATAATTATTCAACAACTCCAACTGCCTGCGCAAATTGGCAATCAAATCGTTTTCCGATTTTATGGGCAAATATTCGTACGCTTGAGCTTGCAGCAGTTCGATAAAAGCCCTTTCGAGTTCGGCCTCACTTTGATAAGTAGTTTCCTTGCGGAAGATCGGTTGATATTCGCTTACAACGGTCGATTCGGTATTTTCGGATAATAAGTCGTACATTATAGATACTGATTATTTTAACAATTTGCGATTTTCCATTCCTTCTTCCAACACTTTCATCTGTTTGATAGCAATTTGATTAAGTTTAATCAGTCGTTCACGTTGTGGAATATTATCATTAATAAAAACAGCATTCAGATTTTCCAAGTTAGAAAGGCATATGAGTTGATTAATAGTTGCATAATCGCGAATGTTGCCTTTCAGTTCGGGATTAGCCTCACGCCACTGCTTGGCGGTAACGCCAAACAAAGCCATATTCAGGACATCGGCTTCGTTGGCATATACCAATGAGATTTGTTGAGGAGTAAGCTCGATAGGGATTAAATTCTGCTTGATGGCATCTGTATGAATATGATAATTTATTTTCGACAACTCACGTTTGGCACTCCAGTTGAGTTGTTTTTGTTCCTCTTCTTTCAAACGCTGAAATTCACGAACCAGATAAATTTTAAATTCAGGGCTAATCCACATGGCAAATTCAAAGGCTATATCTTTATGAGCATAAGTGCCTCCATATCGTCCTGCTTTTGAATACAAACCGATTGCACTCGTTCGCTCCACAAATTCCTTTACACTGATTTTGAAATTGTTGAGTCCGGATTTACTTTTAATTATGGCGAATTCGCCATAATTAAAAAGAGGGTTGTTAACTTGTTCCCAAATACCCAGGTATTCCAACGTATTTCGATTTCGCAGCCAATCGGTAACAAAAAAATCACCGTCTTTTGCTTTTATCATATCTGTGATGCAAATGTATTCTGCATTATTTGCTTGAACCACAGTAATCTCGGTATCCTTTACATTCATCTTTGCCATGATTCTCGATGCTTTTTTTGATCCCTATTCATTTACTTTTTTAAAGTTAAGCAGTTTGCCGCGATAGTATTCGTATTGTTTGCGGCGTGCTTC
>Ga0208826_1003220_pt1 | contig 11363 bp, 10 predicted proteins | sample AD_UKC115_MetaG_FD_184451 | JGI IMG/M metagenome (GOLD analysis project Ga0208826, IMG submission 184451) | Active sludge microbial communities of municipal wastewater-treating anaerobic digesters from Hong Kong - AD_UKC115_MetaG (SPAdes)... | ecosystem: Engineered > Bioreactor > Anaerobic >... | reverse complement strand
CTTTTCCCAATGGTCTGAGTTCCTTGGAAAAGATAAGCATATGACCTCCGCTCTAATTGGACGATTAGTTGAACACTCAACAGTATTAAATATGAACGGTGAGAATTACAGGATTACTAGGAGGTGATTTTGTTGACGGACAAAAAGGACGACGGACTGACGGACCTTCTTGAAAAATTAAATATATATTTGTTTCATGATAATTTTCGTCCACTGATTGAGGAGACAATAAAGGATTTATATTACTCAAACGATGAAGTTATTTATTTGCTCAAATTACCCCATATCGATAGAGCTTTGTCCAAATTTAGGGAGGCTGAAGAAAAACAGGTTATTCATCATGCAAAAAACTACTTCAGAGCTTGCCTTAAAAGTGCAGCTATTGAAACTACAATTTAAACTTACCGGATAATTAAGATTTAATCTGTATCTATTAGGATATAGATTTTTTTTGCGAAAAAGTGAGGTAAAACAAATAATTTCCGTTGAAAATTGATATTCTGTATAAGTTTATTGCCATTGAAACTATATATGATATGAGCCATTTGATATTAAAGGGTTCCATGTGGTAGAGTTTGTGATAGCGATAATTTAGAATTTTTGTTTTTTAGGTGGTATGCTATAAACATAGCGTATCCACCTTGAAGCTGTCTACAAATATGTGCAGCGCATAGAATTATATTGTAAATTTATACAGCATAAAAACGTTGCCATGGTATATTCTGGAAGTAAAGATCACCCTACTGGTGCATTCCATTTTATGGATTGTAGGGTGCGCTGAATATGAGTTACAAGATACCAATGTTCATCTTGCGGACATACTCATGCAGTACTTCCGGAATCAATAATTCCATACAGTTGCTACAGCTTTCTTTTCATTATTGCAGTCATGAAGGATTATTTCAGCAAATCACTTACTGTGACAGATATTTGTGACAAATACAACATATCTGTATCTACCCTCTATTCTTGGAAAAGACTATTTCTAGATCACAAAAAGCTCTGACTTGGTTTGCTTGAAGATGCTTGTACATCCTCTATGAAATTTGTTGATTCCATTTTTTCAGGAGCTTTGTTATATTCTCTTGATGAGTTTTTTCAAATATCAGATATAACTTTAGCGTTCGTTATCTATAAGTATGGAATCAGTTAAAAGTATATAATTTATATTGTAAATATTGTAAATGTGGTAAATATGGTAAAATAAATTTGAAATTATAGGTAATTAAAAACTAAAAATTAGAATAATTATAAAGGTTGTAAAAATACCCCTTCTTCTCCATTAATTCATCAAAATGCCCAAATTCCTCTATCTCCCCATTTCTAAGAACAATAACAGAATCATATTTCTCCAGAGTTTTGCAACTTAGTTTATGAGTAACATTTATACAGGTTAAACTTGGAATATCAAGAATAGAATTCTCTATATCCCATGCCGTTTGATTATCAAGTGATGCTAAAGCTTCATCCATAACCAAAACAGGAGCTTTTCTGATAATACTCCTTGCTATAGAAACACGCTGCTTCTCACCACCAGATAAACTATTACCGCCTTCTCCGATTTGTGTATTCAGACCTTCAGGCACATTATTAAGTAGTTCATTTAGACCAGATAAAAACATTGCTTGTCTCAATTCTTCTTCGCTATATTTGCTATAGATAGTAATATTGTTTTCCAATGTATCATCAAAAATAAAGACATTTTGATGAATGACTGAAATAATTTTAAAATAATTTTCTGTTTTTATATCATTTATATTAACACCATCAATTTTTATGTTACCCTCATAATTATCAAAATAACGAATAAGGAGCTTAATAAGTGTGGATTTACCACTTCCACTTTTGCCAACTATAGCATATTTGCCGCCTTGCTTAAATTGAAATGAAAAGTTGTTAATTATTTTTCTTTCAGGCGTATATCTAAAATTTACATTCTCGAAAGTAATGTCTTTCTCAAAAAATGTTTTTTCTACTTCAACCTTATCTACGTCATCAGTAGTGTTACAGTTATTTATATAAATAAGATTTTGAGATATGGACTTCGTTGAGTTTAGACTATTTACCTTCGCTAAAATATTTATTAATGGACTTATTATGTTGTTCATAAGCTGCACGCAGGCTATCATTTCTCCAATTGTAATACGCTTTTGGATAACAAAATATGTACCTATAGCAATTCCAGAAAAGAGCATAAAATATCCGGACATTCCAGAAAGAACATTCACTATATATTCAAGTTTAAGGTAGTTTAATTTAGATATTTCAGTATCTTCATTAACTTTGCGGTATTCCTTTGTTATTATATTCTCAATATTAAAGCTCTTTACTATTTCAAACCCTGAAAAAATATCTTTAATTTTACTTGTAAAAACAGCAAGAGTCTTTGAATATATTTCTCGTGAATTACTTAGCTTTTCTCCATAAGCACTTACTATTATAATTGGCAAAATACCTGTAACAAAAATCCCAATAGATATATAGATGTTTATATACATGATAACAATTGCTGATATTATAAATAACAAGGAGTAATATATAATTTCAAATATACTTAAGAAATAATCCTCCTCTAGAATTTTTAAATCATTTGTTAAATTTGATATATATTTTGCACTATTGAAAGTTGAAAAGGATTTAATATCAGTATTAATAATTTTATTAAAAATATCATTTTTGAATTCTATAAGTATATTCTTTACATTATACGCCTGAAATAGACGTCTAAAATATGCAATGGAAATAGAACATATTATATAAACAACTGATACAAGCAGATACTTTTTAAGATGACTAATATCCCCATTACCAGAAATATCAATAAGTTCCTTTATTACAAAAGCGAAAAAGATACTGAGCAAAACATCTACTACAATAAGTACTATATTTGATATAAACAAGAATTTAAATTTATATAAATACTTTTTCAACTAATAACCCCCCCAAAAAAATTCATGTCATTAATTATACAATAAATATTGATAACGAGCTGTTATTGTTTAACAATATTTTTACTTATAACATTCGTTATCAATATATTTAAATGTACAGAAATATTTCTAAACCGTTATAAATCTAATCTTACTTAACTTTATGTTTTAGACGCTCTTACTTGTAAATAGATCCTCTACTAATATCTAGGCGTATAAAATCTCAAAAGAATAATTTACATGACTTTTTGATTCTTAAACTCTTTGAGTCCTAAACTTTTTTGTCACTTCACCTGATGAAAAAATTAAAATAATTCCTAACAAAAAGGCCATAAATGTTGAACCAATATCTCCATTATTAATATTTATACTTACAGCACCACTTTCACTTAAATATTGAGAGTTCTTCATAACTTTAGCTATTTCGCCACTAGATATCAAGAAAAGCTGAAATATTGATACTGCTAAGACACTTATCCCTGACAAACCGACTGAAACCATAAGAGATTTTTTTCTTGAGAAGGATTTATCATAAGTTAAAAAAACGTAGTAAAGCATTTCCAGCAACAAAGGAATTACTACAACAAGCATTAAATATTTAATTATATCCAACTCTTTTACACTGACCTTTAATATTAGTAAATCCAAAATTAATAATATCTGAGTTACAAAAAATAAAATCAAGGCTTTAATTTTCATGATCCATCTCTCCTTATATTTTTTTATGTTATATTACAAAACATTTACTTACTAATTTATACTAAAACTTTTATAATATTAGGAATATAATATTGATAAAAGATTGTATAGCCAGTGCATTGCTACAGAAGCATAGATATTTTTAGTAACTAAGTAAGTCTTGCCAAAAACTAACCCTAAAGGAACCCTAATAATCAAATTAATTACAATATTTTCTCTTGAATGAAATACAAAAGCAAAAATTAACGCACTCAATAATAACGCAATATTATTACTGAAAATCTTCCTCAGCTCTCTTATAATTATCCCTCTAGTCAAAACCTCTTCAGATAATGCAACAAAAAACAAGTGTATCAATATAGGAATTAAAGTATTTAAATTCCCCTGCTTGATCTGTAGGTATACTATTAATAATACTCCGATCAAAAGAAGCGTTGTTAAAACTCCAGACAGCAGTTGGATATTTCCTGAAATTCCTATTTCTTTTAATTCTACTCTGTCTTTCAATTTCAAAATAGTAATTGGAATTACTGCAAAACAAATGAATAAGGGCAAGGACTGCCCTATTATTGTTATTAGCAACTCACTATCTATTGCAAAATAATTAAGTAGTATTGATGATAACACACATAGAAAAATCAATCCAATAGATGGAACTACACTCCAAAATATTGTTCGAATTATAATATCTGTTGCTTCTTGTTTATGATTTATTTTTATATCTGCATTAAATTCGCTCATGAAACATCCATCCTGTTAAATTTATATACCGTCGTTTTAAATGTAAAAACAATATATAGCATAAGTAAAATAAAATATATTGCAAATTTCAACAATAAACTACCACTTGATAAATCTGAAAAATTAGAAAAGCTTGATATGTACCCAGGCATTATAACCTTTAAATAGGGGACATTACCAAATATTTTCAACACAATAAATATCCCTAATGTAACAAGAAAAGTAGAATAGCTTTTCATACGTATACCAAACAAAAAAGTTAGTGCTATCAAAAACAGTATTTCTAAATTCGATAATAAAACCGAACTTATTATAGCAAGTGTATCTTTGCTTAAAAACATTCCGTTACCATATGAAGTTTTTGCAACAAACAAGTAATACGCAGCTGTAGATGTAAAAAAGCATATAATACAAAACATTGCAACTAATGTTGAAACAGTCAAAAACTTGTAAGCCAGAAGTTTTTTTCGGCTACATACTCGTGTTAATAACATTCTTATTTGTCCACCCTCAAGTTCGGATGATACAGTGTTAGATCCTATAAGCAAGTACATTATTGTTGGAAGTCCTAAAATTATTATAAGATTCCACATAACATAAGCATAGTCTATACAATTAAACGTTTCCTTTGCATTAATGCTTATAAATGAAAGATTAAAGTACATTGCCGAAGCATAAAGAAAAGGAAGCAATGAAACAATTAACAACAACCAAACAATTTTTTTCTTAAATAGCTTATATAATTCCATATGATAAATAATCACTTTAATTACCTCCCTCAATAATCTTTAATTTTCTTCGTATTACTAATAAAATCGCAGTTTTTCATTTTGTTTTTCACAAGTCTCATGGTTAAATCACTCATTAAAGTGTTTTTTTGGAAGTATATAGTAAATCTCATCAAGCCTTTTAATGTTTTTTTATTGTGGCCTATTGGGATTCTACATAGTCTCCGGTGGCTACCCTCCCATGTCTCACAGGGTCAATTTGCCCTTAATTCCTTCGTTCAGCCTTTCCATGAGGTAGAATGTCAGTCATGCTCCCAAACTGGGTCTGAGCCCTTAAGGTGAATTTCAATCCGACTATCCCGGCTCGTGTTCGTTTCTGCGTTCCTGATCTTTTCTCCGTCAGCTTTTAGGCTCTACTGACATCATTGAAATTACATTCCTTTATTTAATACTTAACCAGCCTTTTGTTGTGGTCTTTGGATGTCCTTAATCATTTTTTCTCCATCATATGTTAATCCTTTTGTAAGTAATGTGTAGAATACCCTTATTAACTTACAGCTTATTGCCATTAGCGATTGCTTTTTCTTTAGAGGATTTTCCACTCTGTTTGTATAGTATAAATGCAACTGCCTAAATTCAGGGTTCTTTGCAACCAATATCATTACCGCTTGAAACAATAACCTTCGAAGCCGTTTTCTACCTCGCTTGCTTAGTGTGGTTTTTCCTTTATGCTTTCCTGAACTGTTCTCCTTCAAGTTTAGTCCTGCAAGCTTTTGTATCTGCTTGGAATGTTCAAATCTCCCTATATCCCCAACTTCAGCAATGAATCCTGCAACTGTTACAACTCCAATACCCTTGATGTCTAACAGTTCCTTAATATTGGGAACCTGGAATAGTAACTCCTCTATCAATCCCATAGTTGCTTCAAGCTTTTTAAGCGAGAACTCATATTCTTCTATTAGGCTTAATAGGTCATATTCTGCTGATTTTAGGCCTTCTTTCACACCTACACTTACTTCTGCTGCTTTTACAAGCCTTATTGCATGCTTAGCTCCAACAGCTCTTTTTATCTGTTCTTTCCATACGGCTACTATGCCTTCAATACCTTTTACGAGAACTTTCTCAGGTGTTGCAAAGTTCTTTAACGCTAACATTGCTCCTTTACCAGTCCAGTCCTTAAATACCGTGTTGAACTCTGGAAAGTATATTGAAAGCCATCTTTGTACTTTATTATCTATAACCGTTAGCTGCTTGACATACCGCTCCCGAGTTTCCATTGATATTCTTAACTCTCGATAAACCCCTTCTGGCATATATGGTTCAAGATATCTACCATCCTTAACCAACATTGCTATTGTCTTTGGGTCTTTACGGTCATTTTTAGTTGGACTATTATCGTCAAACTCCTTGCTCCTTTTCACATGCATCGGATTTACAAGAACCACTTTGGTGCTTTTCTCTTGCAGCGAATACCCGAAGTTAAACCAATAATGTCCTGTAGGTTCCATTCCAACTACAACTTTTGATTTGTCATGCTTCTTCATCAGTTCGTGCTTCCATTTTTCAAAGGTTTCGAAACCTGCTGCATCATTACTGATTTTTAATATTCCTGACAACTCAACACCTCTATAATCAAAGGCTCTGGCATAGTGTAGTTCACTTCCTACATCAACTCCTACTACCATTGTTGATAAATCCATTTGCTTCAACTTCTCATTTTGGTTATACTTCATATTAGATGCCTCCTGTTTTTTGATTTGTGGTTACTTTGCGGTTAACTCACATTTCAAATTTTACAGCTTGGCATCCCTTTTTTCAAAGTTCATTTTATTTCATTACAGGAATGCTCCATAATAACTTTAGTCCTTAAAGAATTTAATTAAGGATCTATTTTCCACATCAATGTCAATTACTTTAATACTCTGCCTTGACAAAGTTTCAAACATATACGGTAAATAATCATTTTTATTTTCAAATTCAATAATATTATTGTCAATTTTTACGAAATCCTTATCAAATAAGCACATTTCTTCAACTTTTGTACTATCAACCGTCACTTTATATATTTTATTATCCTTTCTCATAGCATCATCATAACTTCCGCAAAATCTTATTTTTCCTCCATCAATTACCAGAAGATTATCAGAAATTTCTTCTACCTCTGTAAGTTGATGACTAGAAAAAATTATTGATACTTTCTTTTCTTTTGAAAATTTTATAAGCGTGTTTTTAACTATATCAATTCCAATGGGATCTAGCCCTACAAAAGGCTCATCCAATATCAGTAATTTAGGATCAGATATTAAAGCTTGAGCTAATGCAAGTCTTTGTTTCATACCAAACGAAAATGCCTTTACCTGACGCTTGCTATACTTATCCAAGTCAACAAATCTTAACAAATTAATAATTCTTTCATTATACTCGTTCTTTTTAATTTTTGGTGTAACCATCATAAGTATTTTCATATTCTCATAAGCCGTCAATTCATTATAAAAAGCAGCATCTACAAGAGAACCAATTGTATTCATTATTTTAATATCGTTGTGATTAAGTATGTTTCCGTCATAATAAATTTCGCCAGAATAATCTCTGATAAGACCGAGTAATATTTTCATCAAGGTAGTTTTTCCTGCCCCATTTTTTCCCAACAATCCTAATATTTCTCCAGGATTTATTCTGAAGTTTAAATCCTCAAGCACAATATTTTTACCAAAACATTTATTTAACCCTTTAACTTCTAACAAAGCGTTCATTTTAACACCTCTGATATATATTAAGAAACTGTTAAAGAAGGCAAGGCAGAAATTAAATTCTTGCCATGCCCTCTTTTTATTTTTCAGTTTTAGTACTAAATAACTATACAGACTTCAACATTGTGTTCAACTTACTACATAAATCCACTTATAGTATGTTAAAAAAACATATGTACGCTAGTTTCTATATTAGTTATGCAGACCATTTCTTGCCATTGTATCCAACACTTGCACATACAACTACTCCTACTGAAACACAACCAAGTTTCTTTGCTCCATTCAATAAAAATAACATAGTTTTCACCCCCCAGTTTTTTTATCTTCTTATTTTTCATTATTAAATATTATGCAGACCATTTCTTGCCATTGTATCCAACGCTTGCACATACAACTACTCCTACTGAAACACAGCCAAGTTTCTTTGCTCCATTCAATAAAAATAACATAGTTTTCACCTCCCCCGTTTTTTATAGTAATTTCGAAAATTCATATTTATTGATATCAGCGACTTTCAGAAGTTGCTTTTTTTATTTCACCCCCGAAAAATCGCTAAAAAATTAAACTTTTTTTCCAAAAACACTTGACTTTTTCAAAACGCCCCAAAAATCGAAGTGGATGGATCTTTTTTGACCATACTACTTAATTTTAGAGGTGTTGCAAATGTTAGGTTATTGGCGTTCACACAAAGAATATCAAAGCTATCTGCTGGAAAAAATTCTACCGTTTTATGAGTCCGATAAGGACAATGTTTTGCAGTACAGCAATGCATTATCAAAACTCTATTTGCTTGATCTTGATCCTTTATTACCATTGCTATTCCCATATTATTCACCTGTGGGTGCTCCAGCTAAAAATCAACCTGAGCTAATTCGCTCCTTTATTCTCATGTCAGAATTAAAAACACATAGCATAACTGAATGGATTGGCAAACTACAGGCAAATGAAATCCTATGCTTTATGATTGGTCTTCCTCGTTCCGAAATTCACCAAGTCGGCTCATATTATGACCTTATCAACCGGGTGTGGTTGGCAAATCCAGACATCCAATATGAATTTGAACATTCTCTCCATAATTTCAAACGTAAACCCCGCAAGAAACTTGGCAAGAACCAAAAACAACCACCCCGGCATCCAGGTATTATACAAAAATTTGTTGATTTAGCCTTAGAAGGCAAGTCTTTCGATTCCCGTCCCGAAATCCTTATGCAACAAATATTTGCCAAAGTTGGGGTAGAACCTTCTGCCAAAGAAGGTCTTTATGGGGATGTTAAAAATTTAAACATTTCCGGTGACGGAACATGTATAAATTCAGGTGCAAGTAGTTATGGCAACAAGGTCTGTGACTGTTGTGAAAACGGCAATTATAACTGTGACTGTAAACGTAAATTTTCTGACCCTTATGCACGCTGGGGGTGGGATAGCTACCATGAACAGTGGTTTTATGGCTATACCGAGTATATTCTTTCTGTCTACAATAAAGACCTTAAATCTGACCTTCCACTATATCTTAGAATAGTTGAAGCTCAAAGATTTGATGGTGTTTCCGCTATTGTTGCACTTGCTGAAGCCAAAAAGCTTTACTCAACATTTCATTTTGATAGTTTCTGCGGTGATGCTGCTCACGATAACTATGCTACCTACAAACTCCTTAATGAATGGGAAATGAAAGCTTTCATACCATTAAACAAAACAAACAAGGGTAATTCTACATATCCACAACATTTAGAAATTAATGACCATGGTACGCCTATTTGTATTTCAGGTCATGAAATGGTTAACTGGGGTTACGACCCAAACCGTTGTAGAATTAAATACCGTTGCCCATTAGCTTTGGGGAGAATTGACTCCTGCGAATGCAAAGAGCAATGCTCTCCTTCTGATTATGGAAGATGTATTTATATCAAACCATCGTGGGATCTTCGTTTGTTTACAATAGTTCCTCGTGGCTCCGATGAATGGAAAAAATTTATGAAAACCCGCACAACATCAGAACGAGTTAACAAGCGTATTCTCAATGATTATGGTCTTGAGCTTTCCCACACTAGAGGTAAAAAACGAACCTTTTGGTGGAGTGTAATTCATTCCCTGAATGTTTTGCTGGATTCAAGGCTCAAGCTATCTAGGTTTAGCTTTATAGATTTAATTGAGGAAAAAATGCTTAAAGTAGCATAATATACTTCCCAAATATTTAATCTTCTAAGCCTTATTTTTGTAAGGTTAGCTTTGCTATTCTCTTTTCAAGGTTCACACAATGATTGTAATTAAAAATTCATCTTGTTATTACTATTTTTACCCACATATTACATATATTTAAAAAATGTTATTCCCATATATTTACTGGGTACTACTTTTCGAAATTACTATTTTACTATAAACTATTCGGATATTATGCAGACCATTTCTTGCCATTATATCCAACGCTTGCACATACAACTACTCCTACTGAAACACAACCAAGTTTCTTTGCTCCATTCAATAAAAACAACATAGTTTTCACCTCCTTTCAATGAATTCTATAAGAAAAAGCTTTTATGAATAGCTTTTTACTATTGACTCAATTAGACTATCAAAATAAATCTTATTCATCCTACAAAAAGTATCTTTAGCATAAATATTTCCGCTATCATAAAATGCCCTAGCTCTGCAGCCGGAATAACACAGATACTTATAGGAACAGTCACTACATTCACTGATAGAATCAACTGACAGTTTATCAAATTCATTAAAAACAGATGATTTAACTAAAATATCCTTTAAATTATTATTAATAATATTGCCCATTAAGAATTTTTTGTCATGCAACATATGGCATGGATAAACATTTCCATCTGCAGCAATGCTTATAATCGTTTTTCCTGCTCCACAAGATTCTTGAACTTGCAAACAATAATTAAGAGGAGTATCATTCAATACATATTCCTCATTTGATTCTAAAATACTTTTTGCAATGTATTCAAGATTTTCTTCTGAAATTACATAATCTCCAAATTCGTCAGGATTACAAGTCATAAGGCTAAAGCTTATGCCAACATTTAATTCTTTTGACAAATTAACATAATCAATCAAATTGTAGACATTTTTTTCATGTATAGTTGGTAATATCGAAACCTTAATTCCAATATCCCTTATTGTCTCAACCCCTTTTATTACTGTTTCAAAAATTCCTTCATCTCTAATAAAAGTAGCATTTTCTTTACTATAACCATCTATTGATACAGCAATGGAGTCTACGTAGTTTGCAACTTTTACCAGTTCATCTCTATTTAAAACAGTTCCATTTGTTATAATATCAATTGATGCTATATTTAGAACTTCTTTAGCATAAATAACCATATCAGATATATCTTTTCTAAGAAACGTTTCTCCTCCTGAAAAAACCACTTTAGATAGATAGGTATTTGCTTTTTTCATAATATCATATTAAATTCTGTTTTTCACTACTAAAATCAAAAATCATCCAAAACAATATACATTTGCTTCATTTTAAAATAATAATCCCCAAATAATATTAT
>Ga0208826_1003216_pt1 | contig 11370 bp, 8 predicted proteins | sample AD_UKC115_MetaG_FD_184451 | JGI IMG/M metagenome (GOLD analysis project Ga0208826, IMG submission 184451) | Active sludge microbial communities of municipal wastewater-treating anaerobic digesters from Hong Kong - AD_UKC115_MetaG (SPAdes)... | ecosystem: Engineered > Bioreactor > Anaerobic >... | reverse complement strand
AACGAAGACAGCAACGCCCGCCGAGACCTCTGGAGCCGGTACATCAGAGGCACGGACGAAAACCAGCCCGTCCGATGCACTCTTCACGTCGAAACGCTGTTCACCGTCAGCATCAGCGTCTTCTCCGAGCGTCTCGAGCACAAGGCGCCAAAGCTTGGCTTGTTGCGCGGCATCCGATCTCTCGGCAATAAGTCGCGCTAGGTCTAGCGCCGATAGGCCTGAAGACGAGCGAGCCAAGGTGATGGAGGCGATGAGGTCGGTTTCACGGCCTGACCGGACTTGCTTAAGGGAAAACGCGTGCTCGCGTGAGGGGCGTTCGGTTGTTTTTACCTCAATGCGCTTGTCGGAGAACGCGAAGTCGAACCCATCTGTCGCTCTTAGGTGCCATGCATCTATAAACCTCCCAGGCGAAGCGGCAAGATGCATAAGTAGCAACTCTCCCCACAATCCTGTTACCGACTGGTCAGTCGGCAGCGAAAGCTTGCGAAAGAGTTCAAGCAGCATGTCGACAACTTCGTCAGTCGCTTGCGCAGAGAGCACACCTGGATGCGTGCCGGCCGTTGCAGCCATTAACTCGATAAAGTACTCATGGAGGTGCGAGCCCGAGGGATCACAGGTGAACTTGCAGAAGTTGCCTACCTCGGTGCTGCCGTCGTCACCATGTGCAACCTCGAACCGCCGGTCGAACTGCACTCCTACGTGCTTGAGTCTGATGTCAGCCCTCGGGGAGGCTCTGGGATCGGTAGCAAGCAACAATGTGGGCTCTCCGCTGTCGCCGCGTACAAGCAAATGTTGCTTGCATGAGCCGCATGGGATTGCTGCGATAGCGCTCGCGTCCGAAGTCGGCTTCAGCGCCTGGAAGCGCTCCCAAAGCGAAGGTGTCTTCGTCATAACCCATCCTTCTGCAACAGGAAGTTCTTTTCCAGTTGCTCGGGAATGTGGACAGCAAACCAGGGCACATCTGACTCTTCGGGCGCCCCTGTGTCCGAGTTAAGCAGGGTGAAGTATCGAAGATGAAGCGACACACGTTCGGGCGCGATAAAGCTACGGTCACCGCCATAGGTCAACAGCGACCGGCCAACCTTTCCGGCGGGCGACTTGCCCTGTGCAATTTGGTTGATGACGTTGTCGGACTTCTTTTTGCTACGAGTCTGTGATATCCCATTCCCAATCACGAACACGTCCACATGCGTCTGCCCCTCATCTCGTAGGCGCTCAAGCGCGACTATAGCCGCGGACCTTTCGAGTTCGTCGCTCTGAAGCCCCATCTGCAGCTTTCTGAGGAGGTCTCGAACTACGACATCCAAAGGAACCGCTTCATACAAAAGATTGGGCGCTGACTTGACCCGCTTGTCGATAAAGAGGTCCGGATGTGCTTCCTGTGCTGACCTTCCCGGTGGGTATGCCTTCAGTTGCTCCCGAAACTTCAAGAAAACGTCGCGGTTGGACTCCACACACCGTGCGTCGATATGGGCGGCAGCCGGCTCAATCCAACCTGAAGCGAGGAACTCCTTGAGCGGGATTCCGATGACGCCCTTGCGCGTTGGCTTCATGCTGCTGTCCAGGATGAACTGTCGTGCCCAAGCCTTGAGTTCGTAGCCCCGTTGGCCATCAAGGCTATGGTGAATGTCTGCCTCGTGCTCGACATACTTTTCAAACGCCACACGAACGTCGCCTTGAAGGTAGACGCGGCAGTAGCCTAGGTATCGCTGTTTGTAGCCGTAGAAGCGCGCCCTTTGCTGCAAGCTATCCGCATGCCCAGTCGCCAGTGGTCGAGGCATGTATGTGACGATTAAGCCCTCGACCGTGAAGCCCCGGTCGAGCTTCGCGCCACCAACTAAAATCCAGTACTCGCTCGCACTCCAGTTGATGGGCGCAGCGCCGGAGCCAGTGGAGTTGACCTCGCGAACCATAACGGTGCGCAGCACGACCCCCAACTGAGTAATCAACTCGTCGAAGGGAGGCAGGTCGCCGTTCGAAGTCCCTTCAAGGTCCTGATAGACCTCGCGGAATCCATCGGAGAAGTCTTGCTTGAGTTGGTGATCATCAGTCGAGACGATTCCGCGCCACGCGTCGATGAGTTCGTCAATCCAATGAAGATAGTCGTTGTGCGGCCCCGTGTGTTGAGACGGGTGAACCATCATCGTTTTGTTGGTGCCCTCGCGCGTAACCTCCGATGCGCATGCGGCGAGGAGGTAAATACGCAGCGCATTGACCAATGTGGCTGGCGGAGCAGACGACGTTGAAAGCTTGGCTGAAGCTTCGGAGTCGGGGATGGTCTTCGCATAGCCCCCCATCGGTTTAAACAGCGTCGCACCGCCGACGTAGCCAGCGCCAGGCGATACCAACTCGGCGAACTCTGGTGACAGGTGATCGACGAGGCTGATGAGCAAGTTAGCCTGAGGAGTAGCCGTGTACTGGACGTAGGTGTGATGCGGGAAAACCTGCTTCAGCGCAAGTACCTCGCGATAGTTCGCGCTCGCACGGTTGGTGCCCTTCGCTTGATTGGAAGCCGCGAATGTGTTCAAGCTCGCCTGGTCAGCCTCGTCATCAATCACGAGTGTTGGAATTTTCGCAAGCTCGACGCCTTTCAAGCAGTCACGAAGGTTTGCTATCCGCTTTGGGTGCTTGAGGACGACCGCGACGCAAACGCGCTTCTTGTGCTGAGGGAACGACGGGTCTGTCCAGTTCTTGAGATGCTGCCGCAGCAGCGTAGCGTCAGAGGTGTTCTCGGAAGGCTGGTGTACCAGAAGCCATGGCCGGATGACTCCGCTCGCCGAGAGTTCTAGGTCCGATGTCAGTCGGTCAAGGGTCTGCTGCTTCAAGTTCTCAAGCGTGCCCGCGATGAGAACGACGAGCGCAAACCCGTTATCGTGCGCAAGGGCCGTCAACGTCGTAAATGAGAGGGTCTTGCCACTTTGCACGTACCCGACCACAAGGCCGGTGCGCTGTCCGGGCGGGCCTTTCGGGTCCACACATCTGCCAAGGATTTGCTGAGCTTCGAAGACGACGTTCTCAAGCGCGGTTTTGGGGATGCCGGTCTGGGCATGCTTGCGCTCGACAAACCGTGTTGTTTCCTTGCCTTCCGTTGGCTCCCAAAGGAGCGGCGGCCTGACGTCTTTAAGTTCTCGCACGGTGATGCTCAATCCACTGCTCCCGAAAGTGACTCTCTCAGGAGTCTATTGAACCAATGCAAGGCAAGCGTGACGGGGTAGCCTGCTCTCGCGGACTTCTCGGTCGCCAACGCCAAGCCAACGGCGAAGCGCAGGAACAGTTCCGCATTCTCATTCTTCGAGCCGATGAACTGCTGCACGAAAGGGTGCGCCATAGAAACGTCTACGATGATGTCCCGAATAGGCATGCCGTCAAGCTGCCTGTTATCACCCTTGCCAATACGAACCCACTCGTTGAGCGCCGGGTCGACGGCAGCACGTACAGTCACGTTCCATTTCTGGCTGTCTACGAGCAAGCTGAACTTCGTCTCAGTTGCTACAAGGGCGTCTGCCGGAGCGGACCCAGAGGTCGCAGATACGACACCAGCACCTGACCCTTTGATTGAGAGAGCATCGCCCCCGGACTTGGTCAAGTCGGCAGCCATCGCGCTGCCTGCTCGGCTCAGCACTGGCTGCAACGCACTCTTCGAGGGGCGAGCGCGATAGTTGTCCGCTTGCTTCAGCAGGTCCATCCCGTCGCGTAGGCTGTCTCGAAGTTTATCAAGCAACTCGTCCTCGAGGTCATCCCAGCGAAATCCGTCTTTCGTGTGGCTGACTTCGAAGCCCTCTACATGGATCTCCCCAAATAAGCGCTGATACCTAAAGCTGTTGGAGTTGCCAAAGATGTCTTGGGGTCGATAGGTTTCGTCGTCACTTCCCAAAATCAGTCGGTTCCTGCGGAACAATGCAAAACCTGCGTGAGTAGTCGACGCTTCTCGCCTAATCGCAGCAAATCCATGTACGCGGCGGTTACCGCTCAGCGAAAATTCGATCTCCTTGTGCCATCGAATCGGAAGACCGGTTGGGGTGTTGTGAGGTGGCGCGACGAGTACTTCTGGCTCGTCGAACTTCATCGGCTCGCGTTCTTCGTCGAAGTAGAGTTCAATCTCACCGCTTCGCAGGTAGATGCGATAGATGCTTGCTAGGTGGTCCCGCAGCTTTTTTTGCGTTCGCTTGACTGGGAACTTCTTGCCGAGGTTCTCAAGACGCAAAACCGTGAAATGGGCGTCCTTATTTGCAGGCGTTTCGAGGACGGGCAGATGCTCTAGCCGACCATTGATGATTTCATTAAGGTCGAACCGAATCATGCGTTCAACGGGCTCACCTAAAGCTTTGCTTCGTACACTCCAATTGTGAGTAAACCAGCACGCAGCCGTCTTCATTCCCATTCCGAATTCCGATAGACCCGTGCGGTCTGTGGGTATTTCGGCAGGACGGAAAGCGCGCGGATAGTCGGCCCCCTTGATGCCAGCAGCGTTGTCAGTAACTTCAATTAACTTGTTTTGCTGGTCAAGCCAGACCCGAACCTTCAACTTGTAGGCGTCGCCGTGAAGTGCACGTAACTCTTCACGGTTGGACAGATAGCTCTGAATGCTGTTGTCAACGAACTCAGCAACAGCGTACCAAGCCTTGTAGTTAAGGTGCGAGAGTACCGAGAGTATGGACGAGTTGGGGCGAATCCCTACCGCCGCAACTTCTTGAGCCTCAGCGCGATTCAGCATTCCTCGGGCACTCCAGCGAAGCCTTCGGCCCGCGCTGAGGTTATGGCTTTTGGCAGACCTTGCCGAAGAAGCGCCCTAGCCACCATCTCTACGACGTTCGAGTTCACTGCGTTGCCAAGGGCGGCGAACGCTTTCGTCGGGCTACTGGGCAGCTTCTTGAGGCCTTCGAGACTTTGAAGACGGGCGCATTCGTGGGGTGTCATATACCGCTTCTGCCAGCCGATGATTGGCACCTGCGTGTCTGTCATCGCAATCAGACTCGGGGCGGTCGTGCGACGCTTCACCCGCACGCCCGACGCACGGAACTGGATGACGTAGTCCCAGATGTTGCGTTCGCCGCCTTTAATGTTCCATTCGAACTTCTGCAGACTCGACGGGAACTTGAGGATCTTAGGCAGCCACGGATCAATCCACGTTTTGTTGTTTTCATAGAACTGACGGTTTTGGCGGATAAAGTTCTGCTTCCATTTCGGGAACCTCGCCTGAGGCGTGCGAGCGTGGCTAGGCAGCGCCGCCCATCGCTCTTCGAAAGACTTCAGGTATCCGATCTTTGTGCCGTGGCTGCCTTTGAAGCCCTTCAGACCGTCGCAACCAAACTGCTTTTGCAGTTCGTAAGGAGTGACTTCTTCGTACGGATAGGTAGCCCCCCACTCCATGGACCACAGCGGGAATGAGGGCAGTTCGACAGTAGCAGGAGACGCCTTCAGGAACTCATCCCAGACCTCCAGGCATTCCTTAACTTGAGGCGACAGCTTCTTCGCGTTAGGCGGGTTGTCGTCCAGGACTGTAACTATATTGGTTTCAGCGTCGCTCGTCTTTGGCCACTCGAACCCGTCGAGCGGTAGCAGGGAGCCAACGATGTAAACCCGCTCCCGAATTTGCGGAATGCCAAAGTGGTGGGGAGAGAACCGTTCCGCACGAATGTTGTAGCCCAGTTCCTCACCCAGAATTTTTTGAATTTCATGCCACGTCCGTCCTTCATCATGCCTCAGCAGATTGGGGACGTTCTCGAGGATGAAGTAAGTGGGTTTCTTTTGCTTGAGGATGGCAGCGACGTTGAAGAATAGATTGCCCTGCTCGGTGCATTCGAAGCCGAGTTGCTCACCTGCCTTAGAGAACGGTTGGCAGGGGAAGCCAGCCGTCAGTACGTCGTGGTCCGGGACGTCCTGCGGATTGACAAGGGTTATGTCACCCTCCGGACGCAGTTGGAAATTTTCCTCGTAGAGGTCCTGAAGGTGCTCCTTCCATTCAGCAGCTAAGACACACCGGCCGCCCAGGCGGTCAAGCGCAAGGTGGAAGCCGCCAAGGCCGGCGAACAGGTCGATGAAGCGAAAGGTTTGCATCTTCGTTGTGTCTGTCATGTTTTTCTTGTAGCAAGCGCCTTGAAGCTAACGCGGTACACCGCACCAACGAAGAACATGTTGGTCGCGCGACAATTTATCCTACAAACACTGTTTTTTTATACAGCAATTCGGCGCCTTTGGCAACCCTCATCTCGCATTGTGGAATTTGTCCGGTGGCGGCGTATTGAAACCGCGTGCAGAAGGACAAGCACCTCCGCTCTGCCCCAAGCCGCTGAGAAACGGTACCTGGGAGGCTACATTTGAACACGCCTGGATCATCGTTAAACATCCTTACACGACAACACGGCGTGCGGCTGACAGTTAAACCGTGTTGCACTTCGTACTTGAATCCACCTTTGTCTCGGTCGTGTGTTGAGATGCCACTCATACTTCACAGGGCCGGACAAATGGGTATTGCAGTGGATCCATCTGTATCAGCAAAAGAATCAATTCGAGCACGCATGGACTTGAAACTTGAATCGGCTGGGTCGATCAGTATGACTAGCGTGGGTCAGCACTTTGAGGCGACCACAATAAATGAAATCGCTGTGGTGACGCATTCGGTGGAAAAGGTGTATTTCCTCACCATTTGCCTCCGCCTGGAGTATTCGTTCTTCAGCGAAGTGATCTGTTGGACCCTCCCATTCAAGGGTCTCGTCGATTAAGCGGTCGGCGTATTGCTCGGCCGAAGATGGCTTCTCTTCGGTGACGAAAAGAATGATCTTGTTGTCATTGCGCGGCGTTACTACGCCACGTGCAATCGCATGAAAACTGGTGTAGCCCCACAACTCGGCCAGCATCTTACGGGAGTAGTTGGAGCCCTTGGTTATTTTGGAAAAAGAGATTGGCATAGGCACAAGCGTGTGAGCGGTCAATGCGTTGAACAGCGCTACCCGAAGTGGTTGGGTGAGCACTTCAAATGCGTGCAGCGCGCCTGCGTTGGCGTTGCGCTTGCAGGCGGGTGGGTGGAATTCAATGCGATGCAAAACACGGCATGCGCCAACAGTCTGAAATCAAACTGTCTGCACAGGCACCTTGTGCCGCAGTTCCACCTGGCGGTTCTTTTCATCCACAAACACCAGTTGCGGCTTGTGCGTGGCCACGTCGGCCTCGGGCACCTGGGCGAAGGCCGCGATGATGAGCAGGTCGCCCACGCTGGCGCGGCGTGCGGCCGAGCCGTTCACCGAGATCATGCCGCTGCCGCGTTGGCCCTTGATGGCGTAGGTGATGAAGCGTTCGCCGTTGTTGATGTTCCAGATGTGAACCTGCTCGTTTTCGCAGATGTTGGCGGCGTCGAGCAGGTCTTCGTCGATGGCGCAGGAGCCTTCGTAGTGCAGTTCGCATTGCGTGGCGGCCACGCGGTGGATCTTGGACTTGAGCAGGGTGCGGTACATGGTGGTGCTTTTCAATGGTTGACGGGGGGCACGAGGATGGTGGGCGCAGCCGGTGCGGCCAGGTCGGGGTAGTCGCGGCTGTAGTGCAGGCCGCGGCTTTCGCGGCGCATTTGGGCCGAGCGCACGATGAGGTCGGCCACCTGCACCAGGTTGCGCAGCTCCAGCAGGTCGCGCGTGATGTGGAAGTGGGAATAGAACTCGTGGATTTCGCCGGTGAGCAGGGCGATGCGGTGCGCGGCGCGCTCCAGGCGCTTGTTGGTGCGCACGATGCCCACGTAGTCCCACATGAAGCGGCGCAGCTCGTCCCAGTTGTGCGAGATGACGACCGATTCGTCGGCGTCCTGCACGCGGCTGTCGTCCCAGCGCGGCAGCGCGGGGATTTGCTGGCGCGGCGCCTGGGCGATGTGCTGCGCGGCGGCGCGGGCAAACACCATGCATTCGAGCAGTGAGTTGCTGGCCAGGCGGTTGGCGCCGTGCAGGCCGGTGCAGGCCACCTCGCCCACGGCGTACAGGCCGGGCAGATCGGTGCGGCCCGACAGGTCGGTGAGCACGCCGCCGCAGGTGAAGTGGGCCGTGGGCACCACGGGGATGGGCTCCCGGGTGATGTCGATGCCCAGCGATGCGCAATAGCCCAGGATGTTGGGGAAGTGCTCGCGCAGGAACTCGGGGCTCTGGTGCGAGATGTCCAGGTGCACGCAGTCCAGGCCGTGTTTCTTCATCTCGAAGTCGATGGCGCGCGCCACCACGTCGCGCGGGGCGAGTTCGGCGCGCTCGTCGTGCAGGGGCATGAAGCGCGTGCCCCCGGCGGATTCAGGCAGCAGCAGCCTGCCACCCTCGCCGCGCACCGCTTCGCTGATGAGGAAGGACTTGGCGCGCGGGTGGTACAGCCCCGTGGGGTGGAACTGCACGAACTCCATGTTGCCCACGCGGCAACCGGCACGCCAGGCGGCGGCAATGCCGTCGCCGGTGGCGGTGTCGGGGTTGGTGGTGTAGAGGTACACCTTGCCCGCGCCGCCCGTGGCCAGGATGGTCTTCGGGGCACGGAAGGTCACCACCGTGTCGCTGGCTTCGTCCAGCGCGTACAGGCCCAGGCAGCGCTGGCCCGACAGGCCCAGCTTGCGGGCGGTGATCAGGTCCACCAGGGTGTGGTGCTCGAACACGGTGATGCCGGGGGTGCTGCGCACCACGTCGATCAGCGTTTTTTGCACGGCGGCGCCGGTGGCGTCGGTGGCGTGCACGATGCGCCGCGCGCTGTGGCCGCCTTCGCGCGTGAGGTGCAGGTCGTCGCCCTCCAGCGTGAATGGCACGCCCAGGCTGCGCAGCCAGCCGATGGACTGGGGTGCGTTCTCCACCACAAAGCGCGTGGTGGCCAGGTCGCACAGGCCCGCGCCCGCCACCAGCGTGTCCTGGATGTGGGCGGCAAAGCTGTCGTCGTCGGCCAGCACGGCGGCAATGCCGCCCTGCGCCCAGCCGCTGGAGCCGTCCTGCAGCTCGCGCTTGGTGATGACCGCCACGCGGTGCGTGGGCGCCAGGTGCAGGGCGGTCGAGAGGCCCGCCAGGCCGCTGCCCACAATCAAAACGTCAAAGTCGTGCGATGCCATGGATGAAACTCTCGGGTTGAGCGCCCTGTGTGGCCGTGGGCCGGGCAGGGCGCTTGTCAGACCGGCGTGTAGGCCAGCCGGACGTAGATGGGCGCGTAGGCCTCGGCCTGGGTGATCTCGATGAGGGTTTCCTTGGCCAGCTCCAGCAGCGCAATAAAGGTTACCACCAGCACGGTGCCGCCCTTGCTGGGGTCGAACAATTCCTCAAACTCCACAAAGCGGCGGCCCTGCAGCGTCTTGAGCACCTGGCTCATGTATTCGCGCACGCTCAGCTCCTCGCGCGTGATCTTGTGGTGCTGCACCAGCTTGGCGCGTTTGAGGATGTCGCGCCAGGCCTCCTGCAGATCAACCACGTGCACATCGGGGAAGCGCGGTTGCAGGCTTTGCTCGATGAAGACCTGGGCCTTGAGGAAGTCGCGCCCGTACTGTGGCAGGTAGCCCAGCTGCTGCGCGGCCAGCTTCATCTGTTCGTATTCGAGCAGGCGGCGCACCAGCTCGGCGCGCGGGTCCTGTGCTTCGTCGGTGCCCTCCTGCTTGCGCGGGGGCAGCAGCATGCGCGACTTGATCTCGATGAGCATGGCCGCCATCAGCAGGTACTCGGCCGCCAGCTCCAGATTGCGGCTGCGGATTTCGTCCACATACGCCAGGTACTGGCGCGTGACGCTGAGCATGGGGATGTCGAGGATGTTGAAGTTCTGCTTGCGGATCAGGTACAGCAGCAGATCGAGCGGCCCCTCGAAGGCCTCCAGAAACACTTCCAGCGCGTCGGGCGGGATGTACAGGTCGGTGGGCAGCGCAAACAGCGGCTCGCCGTACAGGCGCGCCAGCGCGACCTGGTCCACCACCTCGGGCATGGCGGACGGCGCAGCCGCGTCGGCATCACCCGCAGGCACGGGTGCGGCAGTGTCCGTCACAGAACCCATTTGCTATAAAAATAATAGCTACTAGCGCCCGTATTTATTGCGCTGGAGCCTGTTTTTGTCAGTAACCGTCGTACGAGTAGAACGCGTACGGCTTCTGGTTGACGCGGCCTGCGCGGTAGTCCTGCCACAGGCTGCGGTCCACCTTCTTGTCCCACAGCAGCGCGCGGCCCACCTGTTGGCCTGCTTCGAGCTGGGGCTTTTGCTTCTTCAGATCGTCCAGAAACTGGGTGGCAACCGAGGTGTAGTGGGGGCGGGCAAAGAGGGACATGGTGTGTGGCTGGAAAAGGGTGGTCGATTTTAGCGGGGTCTGGGCCCTGGGCATCAATCCCGCGTCACCCGTACCACCTCTTCGCGCGTGGTCACGCCTGCGGCGATCAGGCGCTCGCCATCCTCGCGCATGAGCTGCATGCCCGCAGCCAGTGCGGCGGCGCGGATGTCGGCCTCGCTGGCGCGGTTGTGCACCAGGGCGCGCAGGGCGTCGTCCACCACCAGCAGCTCGAACAGGCCGGTGCGCCCCGCGTAGCCGGTGTGGCCGCAGGCCTCGCACCCCTTGCCGGCGCAGGCGTGGCAGACCTTGCGCACCAGGCGCTGGGCCAGCACGCCCAGCAGGGAGGAGCTGAGCAGGAAAGGCTCCACGCCCATGTCGGTCAGCCGCGTGACGGCGCTGGCGGCGTCGTTGGTGTGCAGCGTGGCCAGCACCAGGTGGCCGGTGAGCGAGGCCTGGATGGCGATCTGCGCGGTCTCGAAGTCGCGGATCTCGCCGATCATGATGATGTCCGGGTCCTGGCGCAGGATGGCGCGCAGGGCCTTGGCAAACGTCAGGTCGATCTTGGGGTTGACCTGCGTCTGGCCCACGCCGGGCAGCTCGTATTCGATGGGGTCTTCCACCGTCATGATGTTGCTGCGCGTGGCGTCCAGGCGGCTCAGGGCGGCGTACAGCGTGGTCGTCTTGCCCGAGCCCGTGGGCCCGGTGACGAGCACGATGCCGTGCGGCTGCGCGATCAGGCCGGTGAAGCGGCGCAGCGTGTCGCCCTGCATGCCCACGGCCTCCAGGCTCAGCTTGCTCTCGCTCTTGTCCAAGAGGCGCAGCACGGCGCGCTCACCATGGGCGCTGGGCAGGGTGGAGACGCGCACGTCGATGGCGCGGGTGCCCAGGCGCAGGCTGATGCGGCCGTCCTGCGGCAGGCGTTTTTCCGAGATGTCCAGCTCGGCCATGATCTTCAGGCGCGAGATCAGCGCGGCGTGCAGTGCGCGGTTGGGCTGCACCACCTCGCGCAGCGTGCCGTCCACGCGGAAGCGCACGCTGCTGTGGCGCTCGTAGGGCTCGATGTGGATGTCGCTCGCGCCGTCGCGCGCGGCCTGCGTGAGCAGGGCGTTGAGCATGCGGATGATGGG
>Ga0208826_1003214_pt1 | contig 11377 bp, 9 predicted proteins | sample AD_UKC115_MetaG_FD_184451 | JGI IMG/M metagenome (GOLD analysis project Ga0208826, IMG submission 184451) | Active sludge microbial communities of municipal wastewater-treating anaerobic digesters from Hong Kong - AD_UKC115_MetaG (SPAdes)... | ecosystem: Engineered > Bioreactor > Anaerobic >... | reverse complement strand
GTAAAATCCTAACTAATTTTGGTTCTTTGGTTTGAATAGCATAAAAATATTTTGCAAGATTGTAAAAGCAATTTACGCTTTTCTTGCATATTTTATCCTCTCTTTTTTTCAACAATAGCTTAATAAATTTAATGCTGTCTTTTAGGCAACTTAAATAGGTCTATTTCCCCATTTGCTCAATCACCGCTTGACTTACACCCATCAACGAAAAGCCACCATCGTGAAATAAATTTTGCATGGTTACCATTTTTGTATAATCACTAAATAGTGAAACGCAGTAGTTTGCGCAATCCTCTGCAGAAGCATTTCCTAAAGGACTCATTTTTTCGGCATAGTCTATAAATCCATCAAAACTTTGTACACCACTACCGGCTGTTGTACGAGTAGGTGATTGAGAAATAGTATTGATACGAACTTTCTTTTTTGTACCATAATGATAGCCAAAGCTACGAGCTATATTTTCTAATAATGCCTTAGCATCAGCCATGTCACTATAATCAGGAAATACTCGTTGTGCAGCAATGTATGTTAGCGCTACCACACTTCCCCATTCTTTTATGGCATCAAGCTTATAGGCTACTTGCAATACACGATGCAAACTCATGGCAGAAATATCTAATGTTTTATGAGTGAATTCATGATTTAAATCAGTATAAGCATTTCCTTTTCGAATGTTCATACTCATACCTACAGAGTGTAATACAAAATCGATTCCTCCATTAAAATGCTCCATAGATTTAGTGAAAAGATTATTTAAATTATCCATGCTCGTTACATCAGCAGGAATAACTGGGGCGTTGTTACATTGTTGCGCTAATGTATTAATTTCACCCATACGCAATGCTATAGGAGCATTCGTTAATACAAGTTGAGCACCTTCATCGTGGCAACGCAATGCCGTTTTCCAAGCAATAGATTTTTCATCTAAAGCACCAAATATGATTCCTTTTTTTCCTTTAAGTAATTGATGTGACATTCTGTAATAATTTATTAGGCTAAGATAGATAAAATCATTTTTAATATACTCTAATATTATTCTTGCAACATTTCTGCTGCTATTTTTAATGAAATAGTACTTGGCTTTTCGCCGCTTAACATTGTGGCAATTGTTTCAATGCGTTCTTTATTGGTTAATTTTTTAATTCGAGTTTGTATTACGTTATTAATAGTCGTTTTGTATATGAAATGGTGTGTGTTCGATTTGGCTGCAATTTGTGCTTGATGTGTAATGCAAATTACTTGTCTATTCCGCGCCAACTCTTTCATAATATAGCCTACTTGCTTAGCTGCTTCACCAGAAATACCTGTATCTATTTCATCAAAAATAAGTGTAGGTAAATCCATGGATTGTGCTACTAATGATTTTATGCATAACATTAACCGGCTAAGCTCCCCGCCAGAGGCCACTTTGCGCAATGGCTCATATCGATTACTACGATTAGCATCAAATAAAAATTCTATTTGATCATTTCCATATACATGCAATGCATCTTGTTGTATATCCACTTTTAATTGTGCATTAGGCATGCCTACTTTGTGCAATAAATGCGTTACTTCTTTTTCAAAGAAGGGGATAGCTTTTCTTCGTTGCTCAAATAATTGTTGTGCTTGATGTTGAGCCGTTGTATGTAAAATAGTTGCTTCTTTCTCAAGGTTTTGTATTTGTTCATCAATGTGTAAAACATTTTGCAACGTTTTCTCTAATGACTGTTGAATAGCTAGTAAATCGTTTGTGGTATTTACACCATGTTTTTTGAGATGCTTATAACCCAATGCCAGTCGATCATTGATATATTCTAACCGGCTAGAATCTAGTTGTATTGAATTGTTTAAATTTTCTAATTCATGGGCAATATCTTGTAATTCAATATAACTTGATAATAGCCGATCATGCAAAGGCAATATTTGGTTATGAAAATGGGTATAAGCATTTAATTGCTGTGCACCTATTTTTAATTGTTGTATCAAAGGTTGTTCACCTTCTTGCAATGTTTGATGAATGCGGTTAAGAGTCGTCTTAATATTTTCCGCATTTGACAATAGTTGTAGTTCTTTATCTAAATCTTCTAATTCATTTGCCTTCCAATGGGCATCTGTTAGTTCTGTATATAAAAACTGATTATAATCATAGGTGGATTGAAACTGTGCTTTTTCTTGTTGCAATTGATGTAGCTGACGATGTGTTTGTTGCCAATGCTTAAATGTAAGCATATACACTTTCAATAGCTCATTACAATTGGCTAAGGCATCTAATACATTGCGTTGAAAATGAACGTTACTCAATTGTAAGGTGTCAAACTGTTGATGAAGGTCAACCAGTATACTACTTAGCTGTTGTAATTGTTGTAAGTTAGAGGGTGTATCATTGATAAATGCTCTACTTTTATTAGCATTATTTATTTCACGACGAATTACTAGCGTTGCATCAATGTCCATATCATTTTGTTGTAGCCATGCCTCAACTTCAGGCTTGTTAGCTATTTCAAACACTCCTTCCACAATGCATTTTTTTTCTTTATTCATTAGCATACTGGTATCCGCTCGTTCGCCTAGTATAAGAGAAAGAGCGCCCATCATAATAGATTTGCCAGCGCCTGTTTCTCCCGTTATACTATTGAATTGTGAAGAAAATTGAATTTCTAATTCATCAATAATAGCATAATTCTGTATGCGTAAAATAGAAAGCATGCCGTAAAATTAATTTATAATTTCTAGTTATATAAAGTCTAATAATTTATTTAGATATACTTGATGAATAGGATAAATGATAAAAGGTTTTTGTCATCCCTAACAAAAAATCTATCTATTAATTTAACAATATCGATAATTGTATTAATAGTGAACTTTAAGAGTGTATGGTTTAACTTGAATAATATTTAATGATTATCTATTTAGAATGATACAATTATCCTATTAACTTTGTGATCTAATCATTTTTGCTTTATTCAACTTCCTCACGACCATATAGTTCCTTTTAAGACATCTACTGCAAGTAAAAAAAAACAGGTAGCTAGTATGTTTAATGCTATTGCTAAGAAGTACGATTTTTTAAATTGTTTTCTATCTATGGGCATAGACAAATGGTGGAGGAGAAAAGCTATTGGTGAGTTAAACGTATTACAGCCACAATGTGTACTAGATGTGGCTACTGGTACAGCAGATATGGCTTTAATGATCCATAAAGTGTTAAATCCTCAACAACTTATTGGCATTGATATTTCAGAGGGAATGCTGAATGTAGGTCGAAAAAAAATAGCTCAAAAACAACTCAATAACAAAATTATATTGCAACTAGCTGATAGCGAGGTATTGCCTTTTGAAAATGAAAAATTTGATGCTATTACTGTAGCTTTTGGTGTGCGTAATTTTGAAAATTTAGAACAAGGATTACAAGAAATGCAACGGGTATTAAAACCTTCTGGAAAAATTGTTGTGTTAGAATTCTCGAAACCTAAAACAACAATTTTTAAATGGCTATACCAATTGTATATGCGGAGTGTTACGCCAAATGTAGGTAGGTTAATTTCGAAAAATAAAGAGGCTTATCAATATTTAAACAACTCTGTTCAAGCATTTCCTGAAGGGGACACATTTGTACAGATTTTGCAATCTGTAGGATTGAAGCAGGTCTATAAAAAAACACTTAGTTTTGGTATATGTACCATTTATGTTGGAATAAAATAGTATACTGTTTAATGGGTATATGTTGTGTGAGTAATAGTTATGCACAATCGTTCTTAAATTTAGAAAACCATGATGATAAGCCCTACTATTTTGGTATCTCTCTTTCATATACTCAACCACAATTAATTATAGCTAAAAATGAATATTTTTTAAATCAGAAGAATATTCAAGTTATTAATCCACAGCCAACCAATGGTATTGCTTTTGGTTTGCAGGCTACTGGTCGACTAAATAATCATTTTGAGCTAAGGTTAAATCCTCAGCTTGTTATTGGTGGTTCATATATTGTTAGTTATACTCAAAAAGAATCTATAACAAATGTTGTTACGCAAAAAGCACTAACTATACCATCTTTAATAACGTCTTTTCCATTACAGCTTAAATTTAACTCGGATAGAATTGGGAATTTTAAATTTTATGCTTTGGGTGGTGTAAATTACAACTTAAACTTGTCTAATAATAATTTGGCTGATAATGCAGAATTTATAAACCTATCTAAAAATTTTTATGGAGTTGAACTAGGTGTGGGTTGTAGTTTTTACTTGCCTTTTGTAATTATAAGCCCAGAAATAAAAGTAAATTATTCTTTAAGCAATATGTTTAGGAATGATGCAAAATCAATATTAGCGCCTGTTATAAGCTCGATTCATTTATACTTTACTTTTTTTACTCTTCATTTTGAAGGATAAAAAAGGTATTATGAAATAAAAGCTCCTATTACTTAAAATCAGCTTCTGTTATACCTTCATTTATTTTTAATTCCTTAATCGTATTGTTGATCGTCATTTCACCTACTGTTTGAATTATAGTAAAAGGAAGCCATACCCCTCCAACTTGCTGATAATTGCTACGGTCGCTAGTTACATTAACATCTATTTCTTTGCCTTTTTGTTTTTTTGTAAACTCTTCTCGTATTAAAAAGCCCGTCTTGGTAGAATAGTATTCTACAATTGTTTTTCCGCTTGGCTTAGTTACTTTTAATTTATACACATCCTCTTCGCCTACTTTATCATTCCCTAAATATTCTGTTTTATACTCTGCATTATTGTACAACAGTTGTGGAATAATTGTTTTATCATCTAATTGTTCTTTTATCTCATCAGCATCAAAATCCTTTTTAACTCCCATTTGCATTTGATAGCCTTTAGTACCATTAAATGCTGTTTGAAAAACAACCATATCTCCCATTTTCATTTCGGTATAGCTCTTTCCACCGCTCATTTTTTTATTGAGTGCAGTCATTTCTTGTCCCATTACTGACATAGTGGAATTTGCATATATGGTATTTATTTTTAGTGCCGCTTCTTTACCGCCAATTGCTTTTAAATAACGCTCAATAATGCTTTGTGCAGAAACACCATCCGTTTTTGCAGCTGCTCCGGTAGTTGGGTTAGCATATTGATCATACAATTTAATAGCATATCCTAATCGAGAGAGATTGGGTAAAATTTTGATTCCATTGCCCACTATCACAATACGAGTATCGGGATAGTTAAAATATTTTTGAGATACTCGTTGTATGTCTGCAATAGTTACTGCGTTTATTTTTTGTAAAAATGTTCTATAAAAATCTTTAGGTACGTTATTGATCAATATAGTAGAAGCATATATTGCAGTTGTAGCCGGTTCTTCCATCTTCAATGAGAAGGAGCCATTATATATGGCTTTGGCTATATTTAATTCTTCTTGTGTTATTTTTCCTTCCCGCATATTTTTAATTTCATTCAACATTTCGACCACAGCACTGTCTGCTTTCTCTGTACGCACAGCAGCTTGAGTAATAAATTGACTTTGAAAACGACCTTTTCCTACTGAAGAGTACGATCCATAAGTAAATCCATGTTTTTCTCGTAAGTTTAAAAACAGCTTCCCATTAGTACCCCCACCCAAAATTGCATTAGCCAGGGTTAACGCAAAATAATCAGGGTTACTGAGTGGATTATTCACTAAATTTCCTACTCTAATTTCAGCTTGTACTGCTGTCGGCACATCTATAAAATCAATTTCAGTTGTAGTAGGGTTATTAGCGTTAGCTATAGTAGGTAGTGTCAATTTTTCGCCAGCCCAATTTCTAAAAGCTTTTGTTGCCAATTTTTTTGCTTCAGCAGGAGTTATGTCTCCAACAAAAGTTAAATAAGATCGAGAAGGAGTAATATATTTTTTATATGCTTCTTTTACATCATTTAATGTGAGTGCTTTTATGGATTCTTCTGTTTCAAACTCTCCCATGGGAGATTGTTTGCCATACGCTAATGCATGAACGACTCTTTCTGAAATTATTTTTACATTTTTTTCCCCTGCTTTTAACACTGCTATGTTTTGTGTTTTTAGTTTATCAAAAGATTCTTGCGAGAAAGCAGGATTTTTTATAGCATCAGCAAAAAGCATAAAGGTTTTATCAAAATATTTAGTTAAAGAGGATGCGGAACTTTCTCTGGGAGATAAACTAATTTCAGCACCCAATAGGTCTATCGCCTCATCAAAGGTTGCTTTAGACATTGATTTTGTCCCCTCTCCTAGCATTTGTCCCATTAATTGCATTACACCAGCTTTTTTACCTTCTGTAATAGGCCCTGCATCTATGGTTAAGGATGTTCTAACTTTAGGTAGTTTATGATTTTCTACTACCAGTATTGTTATGCCGTTGGGTAAGGTAAGTACGGTAGGATCTGCAATTGAAATAATGGGTGCTGGTCCCGCTTTGGGTTGTTTAGAACGATCGAGGGTTATTTGTGCTGTTGCATGTTGAAGAGATAATGCAAACAAAACAAAAAATAATATTTTTTTCATAACTATTATTTATTTATGCGGAATATGCTTTATAATTAAAATAACTTTATTTTTTAGGTAGGTAGTACAATACCAATCGTTGATTTTTATTTAAATACTTTTTAGCTACATCTTGTATATCTTTTCTAGTTATTGTTCGTATTTCATCTAATTCTGTATTTATGTAGTTGGTATTTTTATTATGAAACGTATAGGCATTCGCTAAATTTTCAGCAACACCAAGCATCTTAGCATTTTCGCCAATAAAATAATTTTCATATTGATTTTGCAGTTTTTGAAATTCTTTTTCACTAATTAATTCATTTTGCAATTTGGCTACTTCTTCATCCATATCTCTTAATAAGCTTTCTAGAGAAGTATTACCATTAGGGAGAGCAAATGTTAAATATGTTCCATAATCTTCTAAGGCATAATTAAAAGAGGTTACTTGCAAAGCCGTCTTTTTTTCATCTACCATTTTTTTATACATTCGGCTGCTTGAGCCTTGGCTTAGTACAGAGGAGGCTAATTCTAAAGCTACAGATTCTTTACTAGTTAGGCCTGGTGTACGATATGCAGCTATTATAGCTGGTAGTTGAATATTAGCATCATAAGCTGTATCAATAATTTCTTGAGTAATGAGATTTTCTTGTGCTTTATTTCGAATGATAGGTGTGCCAGCGGGAATCTCAGAAAAATAAGCATCTATTAACAATTTGGTTTTAGCCATATCAATATCCCCTGCAACAGTAAGAACAGCATTGTTAGGGATATAAAACTTTTTATTGAAAGCTATAAATTCTTGCAGTGTAGAAGCATCCAAGTCCGCCATACTTCCTATCGTAGACCAGCGGTAAGGATGTTTAGTAAAAAGACGTTTCATTATTTCGCTAATTAACCCTCCATACGGACGATTATCATAACTTAATCTTTTTTCTTCCTTCACTACTTCATTCTGCGTTTTTACGCCTATTTCATTAATTACAGGGTGTAACATTCTTTCACTTTCCAACCACAAACCTGTTTCTAATTGATTAGAGGGAAATACTTCATAATAAAATGTTCTGTCTTGTGTAGTATTAGCGTTATTTTGTCCGCCATTAGCACTTACAATTTTAAAAAATTCACCACGTTTAATATTTTCTGTTCCTTCAAATAATAAGTGTTCAAAAAAATGTGCAAAACCAGTGCGGTTGGGTTGTTCATCTTTACTGCCTACATGATACATAACCGAAGTTACTACTACCGGTGCTGTTTTGTCTTGGTGCAAAACAACATGTAAGCCATTTTTAAGGTCATATTCTGTAAACACTATTCTTTGTGCTAATGTTGGTATTACAAAAACGATAGCAAAAAAACAGATGGAAATTTTTTTATTCATACAACGATATTTTTTAGATCTTTATGAAAGGGATGCCAAAATTAAAATTTAAATATGCAATGATATGTTAAAAATGAATTCAAAAATTACCGCGGATTACAACTGCTGGTCTTCTTATTTTTTCTTCATCTCTGCATAAAACTTATGGAAATAAGGAATGGTTTCTATTCCTTTATAAAAATTATCTACATTAAATTTTTCGTTAGGGGAATGCAGATTATCGCTATCTAATCCAAAGCCTAAAAAAACTACTTTAACCCCTAACTCTTTTTCAAATAAAGCTGTTATAGGAATACTTCCGCCACCTCGAACAGGGAAGGGCGTTTTACCTAAAGTTTGTTCAATGGCTTTTGATGCGGCTTTATATTCTATAGAATCTATTGGGGTCATATATGCATCGCCACCATGAAGGTCTTCCACTTTTATGCTTACGTAAGATGGAGCTATTTTTTTGAAATGATTAAACAGTGTTTCTGTAATCTTTGTTGCTTTTTGATTTGGCACTAACCGGCAACTTATTTTGGCATAGGCTTTAGAAGGTAATACTGTTTTAGCTCCGTCGCCTGTATATCCACCCCAAATACCGTTTACTTCAAATGTAGGTCGAATGCCGGTGCGCTCATTCGTACTAAATCCTTTTTCACCCCATAATTCTTGCACATCTAAATCTTTTTTATACTCTGCTTCATTAAAAGGTACTTTGGCTAATTGTGTTCTTTCTGAGCTGGAAGATTCTATTACATCGTCATAAAATGTTGGTATTGTAATATGATTATTGTCGTCATGTATAGAAGCAATCATTTTACATAAAATAGTTATCGGATTGGCCACTGCACCGCCATATACACCACTGTGTAAGTCACGATTAGGCCCGGTTACTTCAACTTGTATATAACTTATTCCTCGTACACCTACATCAATGGTTGGCGTGTCTAAACTTAACATAGCGCTATCACTTATTAAAATAACATCACACGTTAATATGTTTTTATTTTTACGAATGAATTCAGGTAAACTGGGAGAGCTAATTTCTTCTTCGCCTTCAATTAAAAATTTGATATTGGTACAAAGTGATTTTGTTTGCGTTAAAATTTCTAAAGCTTTTATATGCATATAAAATTGACCTTTATCATCTGCGCTGCCTCTGGCATATATTTTACCGTCTTTAATTACAGGATCAAAAGGGCCGCTGTGCCATAGTTCTAAAGGTTCGGCGGGTTGTACATCATAATGTCCATATACTAAAACGGTTGGCCAACTAGGATTGATTATTTTTTCTGCATACACAATAGGATGACCTAGGGTGGAATATATTTCTGCTTTATCTGCTCCCGCTTCGAGTAAGCGTTGCTTTACAGATTCAGCACATTGCTGCATATCTTTTTTATGTTCGCTACGGGCACTAACAGAAGGTATACGCAATAAAGCCATTAACTCATCTATAAATTTTTGTTGATGTTGATCTTGATAAGGTTTCCACTCCTTCATAAACAAATTTTTAAGAGGCGAAGGTAGGAAAATAATGATGTCTATGGTGACTAGAAAATAAAAAGTATTACGATAATATTTATTAATAGAGCAATATTTTTGCATCGCAACTTAGAAGAAAATAGTTTAATGCACAGATAATAATTTCAATGTCATTTCTACCGAATTTATTTATAGAATCTATAAAAAATATATCTAACTTCAATGAAGAGGCTTTTGTTAATATTCATAATAATCAATCATTTCTAACAAGTATTCGCATAAATCCCTTTAAAATAACAGATGCAACTACTTTAAATCATTTACCCATACAAAGTGTTGTACCATGGTGTGCACATGGATACTACTTAGCAAATAGACCCTCTTTTACATTTGATCCCTGTTTTCATGCAGGGGTATATTATGTGCAAGAGGCTTCCAGCATGTTTATAGCTCATATTGCCAATTATATTAAACAAATTGATAATCGAAAAGAATGGAGAATATTAGATGCTTGCGCTGCACCGGGAGGAAAAACTACTTTATTAGCGGATGCTTTCCCTCAATCGCTCATCATTGCAAATGAAGTAATAGCATCTCGTGTTAATGTTTTAATAGATAATGTAGTAAAATGGGGAAACCCTTATGTTATAGTTACACAAAATGACCCTGTTCACTTTACTAGGTTAAATGGATTTTTCAATTTTATGCTTGTTGATGCTCCTTGTAGTGGAAGCGGCTTGTTTAGAAAACATCCAGAAGCTACAGCAGAATGGTCTTTCAACAATGTAAAATTATGCTCTGAAAGACAAGAACGCATTTTACATAATTTAATATCATCCTTAACTCAATGCGGATATTTAATATACTCTACATGTTCCTACTCGATAGAAGAAAATGAACATATTGTAGATAAATTAATGGGTACTAATATGTTTGAAAGCGTGTGTATACCCATAGAAAATAGCTGGGGTATTGAAGAAGTATATACAAAACAAAAAGCTTACTGCTACCGCTTTTGGCCATACAAATTAAAAGGAGAAGGGTTTTTTGTAGCATGTTTTAAAAAGAAAACCAATGAGATATTTTTAATTCCGCCAAAGGGGGAAGAAAGAAAGAAATTTCATAATAACGTTTTCTTACCTATAATAAATAAATGGTTTAAGCCTATTGAGGCAATGGTCTATCAACAACATAAAGAAAATATATATGCTATACCCAAAAATAATATGAATGCTTATCTATTTTTAAATAAACATTTGTATATTAAGCGAGCAGGTATGCATATTGGAAAAATGATAAAAGACGAGATGATTCCTGAACATGATTTAGCTATGAGTACATTCGTAGCAGATGATGTTGTTAAAGTAGAATTTGATTACGCAACTGCTATTCAATTTTTACGTAAAGAAAATATAGAAGTACATATACCTCATAAGGGCTGGGCATTGGGCTGTTATAACGCATTCCCCTTAGGTTGGATGAAGATTTTACCCAATAGAATCAATAATTATTATCCGCTATTCTTAAAAATTATTAATAAACAGATAAAATAATTATTAGACTTCTTTCATAATTAAGGGAATAAAAAATGGATAAGCATGTTTATAGGCAGTAGTTTTGTGGGATAAATCAGCATATACTCCCTATGAGATGGCAAGTAGTGAAAAAATTACCTTCCGAACAATTTAAACCTTTGGTTGGTGTAAAGCTAAAAACATTTACTTTAATGGTATCAGAAGCTAAACGAATAGCAGCTATAGAAGCTAAAAAAACTAAGGGCAAAAAACGTGGACCTAAACAAAGAATCAATTGGTATGATAAGGTATTGATGTTGCTAATGTATTATAGAGAATATCGAACCTTTTCTCACATTGGCATTACTTATAATATAAGTGAGGCCTAAAGTTGGCGTATAATAACTACCTTAGAAAAATGGCTCATAAAGTGTTCATTATTCCATTTACCAGGCAAGAAAAAACTAAGTCAAGATAATATGGGTTGGGAGATAGTTGTGGTAGATGTAAGCGAGCATCCTATTGAACGACCTAAAAAAACAACGGCAATATTATTCTG
>Ga0208826_1003211_pt1 | contig 11382 bp, 10 predicted proteins | sample AD_UKC115_MetaG_FD_184451 | JGI IMG/M metagenome (GOLD analysis project Ga0208826, IMG submission 184451) | Active sludge microbial communities of municipal wastewater-treating anaerobic digesters from Hong Kong - AD_UKC115_MetaG (SPAdes)... | ecosystem: Engineered > Bioreactor > Anaerobic >... | reverse complement strand
GGACCTGTGGATGCTTGAGGCGGCGCTCAAAGAAGATGTTGACAATACTGAGAAGGCGGCATAGAATGGAAGCGAGTCACCGGCAACTTTCCACTACCGCCGGGACAAGCTCCAAGGCGTGCAGGCTGAGGTTCAGCGCCAGATACTTCAGGACCGGACAACTTCTCTCCTCGGTGGCTCTGGCCCGTGCGGACGGAAGCTATCCATCCCTGATGGGCAAGATTCAGAAGGTCGATGTTCTGATCGTGGACGACTGGGGGCTGTATCCGATCGACCAGGATGCCGCCAGAGACATCTTCGAGATCCTCGACGACCGAAGCCAGAGCGGATCGGTGATCGTCGTGAGTCAGATCCCGGTATCGTGTTGGCATGATTCGATCGCCGGGCCGACCATCGCGGACGCGATACTCGACCGTCTGGTCCACAACGCCTACCGGATCGAACTGAGCGGCGAATCGATGAGGAAGAAGAACTCCGGGTTGACGGAGGACGAGGGCTAAGCTAACATAGAGGCAACCAGCGTCGCTGCGCTCCGATCAGGTGGTCGGCATCGCCGAAACGCCTGGAAGGCATCCGCCGAAACAACCGGTCGACATCGCCGAAATCCGCACTCGGATGCATTCAGCCCGGAACTGCTGATGCCTGTGGGTATCGGCTTGGATTGAAATACAGATCATCTCAAGCATCCGAACTACGTAGGCATTACAGAATAGTAACCCCCGTTACTGTTGCTGAGACATAGCTATTCCGCTATAGTCTATCTGGCATGCTTATTGACTTGCCGCGTGCTCACATGTATGATATTCACATTGGTCAGCATCATGATACTGTCCGCATGTTCCGACTGCAGCCAACAGGCTTTCACACGTAGAGGGGGTAGGAATTGAGCCCAGAATACAGCTCCGTTATGTGCGCTGCACTGCTGCACGATATCTGCAGGTTTCTCTCGGAAGGATGTGCAGGTTCGGAAACCCTCCAGAAGATATCTGAGACGTTTGTCTCGGAGAACGCCGCATCGTTTACAAACCCCAGTCTTGTCCAATTCCTGGTCAGCCGCCACAGCCGTGGAGACATGTCAGAGGGTAATCACTCAAATTCCACACAAGATGCTCGCCGACGGATGCTGGCGCATCTAGTGGCTGCAGCAGTTGATCTGGCTGAAGGCAAGCCGGTGGGAGAGAGTGGCAGCTACCAGTACCTCATGCCTATGGATTCCGTGTTCTCACAAGTAGACCTGGGCACGGAACCTGGAGATACACGCCGGCACAAGCTGTCCGTGCTTTTCAACGGAGACCTCTACCCTCAGCCGGCTGGATCAGATGAGCTGTACGACGAGCGGGAATATCAGGAGCACTGCAACAGGTTTGTCACTGAGTTCCAGCACCTGTTCTCGAGCCCATACGAGCATATGGCTGATACATTGACCTATCTACTGCAGAAATACCTGTGGTGCGTCCCGAGCGATACCGCTAGGAGCGCTAGAGATATCAGTCTCGCCGAACATATGAAGGTCTCAGCAGCGCTTGCAGCGTGCTTCTTCAGATACCATGAGAGTTGTGGATGGAACGAATCTGCTGTCCGAGATAGGATGACGCCAAGAGCATACCTGCTCTGTGGCGATCTTTCAGGTATACAGAACTTCATCTACGGGATAGCGAACGTCGGAACTGGAGGGGTCGCCAAGCGGCTTCGCGGCAGATCGTTCCGCATCTCCATGCTCACCGATGCGGTTGCGCTCAGAATACTGCGTGCACTCGATCTTCCGCTCGCCTGCAAGATCATGTCGGCCGGGGGACAGTTCTACCTTCTGATTCCCAATACGGAGGCTGACAGGAACAAGGCTTCCGATACCATACGCAACATATCAGATTGGCTGCTCAAGGCTTTCAGCGGAGAGATAGCTTTGTCCACCGGCGGTTGCGGACTTGCCGGCGACAACCTATCCCAACGAGGGTTCGGAAATGCACTGCTCCAAGCGCGCAACGGACTGGCACTTCGCAAGCAGCGGAAGTTCGCAGACGTCTTGGGCACTGATCAAGCTATTCTGCCGCTCGATTATCATGGCCGCCAAGCTTGCGCCGTGTGTAACCGCCGACCGGCTGACCTTGCCCCAGACGGTGAGGTTGCAGAGTGCGAAGACTGTCGCACCGACCGGGAATTGGGACAGCAGCTCGTCTCTGAGAGGGCCTGGCTCGTCCTATCAGAGCAGCAGGCAAAGGGATCGGTACAGCTATTCGAGAGTCCTGCATGGTTCGCCACCCTGGTAACAGATCCCGAACGTGTTGCCTCGATGTCGCCGATAGCCGCCTTCAACCTCCGGGGATCGGAACTCCTGCCCGGGGTGCCGTCAGGATATCAACTTCACGCCGGTTATGTACCAAGATGGCGGAACACGGAAGATCTGGCCACACAGCCGGATTCCCTGCCAGACAAGGCCGATCTGAAGGATCGTCCGCAAGCCGTAGCCAGTGGACAGGCCATCAAGAGCTTTGAGGCTTTGGCAGCTTCCAGTACAGGCGTCAAGCTACTGGGGGTGATGCGATCCGATGTGGACCATCTGGGCCTCATCTTCACGCTTGGCATGGAGAACCGCACGTCACTGAGCCGGATAGCAACAATGAGTTCGATGCTCCATTACTTCTTCACGTACGAGCTTCAGAAGATACTGGAGAACGAGTTCCCCGATGTCTACACGGCATACGCAGGCGGCGATGATCTCATGCTCATCGGGCCGTGGGATCAGTCTATCGAGTTGGCAAAGCGGATAGCCGATGAGTTCGGCCGCTACACGGCGGGAAATCCTAACATCACGATCTCGACCGGCATCGGCACCCATAAGCCAAAGGCACCAATCGCCACGACGTCACGTCAGACCGGCGAACTGCTTGAGAGGTCCAAATCTGCAGGCAGAAACCGGTTGACGGTGTTTGACACGACTATGGAGTGGAAGGACTTCGAGGCGGTGCGCGAATGGAAGGACTCGTTGCGCGAAGCAATGGTAGGCGCGGATGAGTCTCGCCGGCTGTCTAAGGGATTCCTGTACAAGCTTCTGGAATACCAGAGGCAGGCTCGTGAATACGAACTCGGCAACGAGCAGTCAGTGATGTACCGTCCGCATCTTGCGTATGATCTGGGTCGAAACATGACCGATAAGGATGGCAACCCCACGATATCGGCCGATCTGCACGAAAGGCTGTGCCTACTGGTAGCCCCTGAATCTAAGGAAACCTGGCGCTTGCTTAAGGCGCCGATCACATGGTGTACCTACCTGCTTAGAGAGGAGAGACAAGATGAGTAAGCTGTTCAACGAAGCCCCACCATCCCAACTCGTTGAGGAATGCGCAGCGGATCTGGCCCGCCAACTCGGAGGGAGTTCGGACCAGACGAAAACACAGCTTCGTCGGTTCTATCAGGAGTACGTCGGACTGAGAGAGCGCATAACCGATGATGAAACCTACAAGCGCTATGAACCCAAGGTCAAGATGATGCTGTCCAAGGCTGCCTATGCTCGCAGAGGTGGCAGAGGCGATTCGAAGATCCCCGAGGAGTTCTACAAGTGGTTCGTCGGAAACATCAAGCAGATCAAGAGCCATCAGGATGTTGCGCTGTTCGGACAGTATTTCGAGGCCGTCGTCGGCTACTATTACAACTACGCCAATGAAGTACGAGCTGGAGGTAGGAGATGAGACTCATAGGCTACAAGTCAGTAAAGGGGAAGATCGTACTCGAGTCAGGTCTGCACATCGGCGGATCGCAGGAAGCGACCCAGATCGGTGGTGTGGACAACCCTGTCATAAGGCAACCCCTGAACGGCTACCCATACATCCCCGGCTCGTCCCTGAAGGGCAAGATGCGCTCTCTTCTCGAGATGAAGTACGACAAGCTACAGAACAACGGCGAGCTTCACAAGTACGAGCGCTCCTGCAAGGACTCAGGTTGCGAGATATGCCACATATTCGGCGCCGCAGCCACTGACTCGGCGGAGATTGGCCCTGGCAGGCTGGTGGTCCGCGATGCCATGATTCACCCAGACTCCGAAAAGGACATGCTCCGGCTGCGCGACGAGAGGGGCCTTCCGTTCGCCGAAGACAAGCCTGAGATCGCTCTTAACCGGATGACAGCCTGGACGCATCTGCGGACGATGGAGAGAGTCCCGGCCGGCCTGAGCTTCGGCCTCGATCTCTCGTTCCGCGTCTTCGACCGCGATGGCGACGGGGGCGCGGCGGACGAACAGCTCTTCGAGAAGGTCTTGGAGGGTCTGGCCATGATCGAGAAGGACACGCTCGGCGGGAGCGGCAGTCGAGGATACGGCAAGGTACGCTTCGAGGGCCTCACGATTGACGGCCTCGCAGTTACACTCCCTGAGGTATAAGACCATGCGCCATCTGCGCGTAAGCTTCGAACTGAAGTCGTCCTTGCGGACGCCGTTTCAAGCCGATACCATATTCGGACACATCTGCTGGGCCATCCGGCATATCGCGGGCGAGGAACGCCTGAGATCGTTCCTGAACGCCTACGACGGTGCCCTGCCCCTGCTCATCTCGGACGGCTTCCCAGTTCTGGACGGAGGCACAGAGTCGGGGACGTACTACCTGCCGAGGCCGCTGACTCCCATGCGAAGCGGCGCCGTTAAGGCCGTCTCAGAGTCCCTCGGCATCGCCGGGGATGACCGCCTGGCACGAAGGCAGTTTGCCTCAGCCTGGAAGGCACTCGACAAGAAGCCCTGGATCAGCGCCGAAGTGCTGTACCGGCGGTTCTCGTCCCTCGACATGAGCGATGTCTTTGCCGATTGCTTCAGGCTGCGTATCTGTCCCATCTCGATGACGGAACGCCGGCATGGACAGTGCGGCTGTACGGATTGGCAGCAGTGTCCGGGGCTCGAAACCGGACTGGGAACCGGGGCAAGATGCACCGCCGCCTATCCGAGATCCGAGGCAGTACTCACGACGCATAACGTTCTCAATCGCTGGACCTCGGCCAGCGAGGACCTCTTCCAGGAGGAGGACCGGTTTGCGTCACACGGCTTCTACCTCCTGGTGCGGCTCGACGAGAGCATCCTGTCCCTCGGCGACTTCGGCGCCTGCATGGAGTACATCGAGCATTCCGGGTACGGGGCCGACAGGAGCACAGGCAAGGGAGCCATCAACAACCTGCACATCGAGGACTGGACACTACCGGAATGCCCCGGTGCGACCCACTATATCAATCTGTCTTCAGCGTTTGTCCCGACCGCGGGCGATGTAGACCCTGATGGGTCGTACTACGCTGTTCACGTCAAGCACGGCAAGCTCGGCGGCGACTATGCCGCCGTCGGCAACGTCTGGAAGAAGCCCGTGCTGATGCTCGCCGCGGGATCGGTCTTTAAGGGCGATCCCGGAGCGCCGCACGGCCAACTCGTAAGGGGGGTCCACTCGGAACTTCCGGGAGTCGTCCAGTACGGCTATGCATTTCCTATGGGGGTGAGACTCAATGGTCAAGCTGAGTGAGAACTATCGGATGAAGATAACCCCTCTCACCCCACTGCACATCGGTTCGGGTGATGAGATGAACCCGGGTGACTACTTCATCCTGGATGATGAGTCCGGCACGCCGATGCTCTATGCAATGGACGTTGGCCGACTCTCCGCCAGACTGACTCCGAAGGGTCGGACCTGGCTGACCAACCTGATAGAAACCGATCCCATAGGCTGGGTCGCTGAGATTACGAAGAGAGAGCCTGTTGTGCAGCTTATCCGGCAGGCATGTACATTCCGCGCCGATATGACCAAGCGTGTTGCCGGCAACATCGCTGCCAGATGGGGCACCCGCGACAGCATGCTCGCCATCCAGCCGCTACAGCGCTCGATCTCCGGGCCAATCGTGCCCGGCAGCTCGATCAAGGGCGCCCTTCGCACTGCCATACTGTGGTCCAGAGTGGCTAAGCCCCTGCAGCCGCCGCAGTCATCATCGGACTGGGCCGTCAGTGAATGGGAGCGTTGGGAACTCGGCGCAGCATCGAGCCAGATACAGGATGATCCTCTCCGCCACCTGAAGGTGGCCGATTCTGACCCTGTGACCGAGACAACCTGGATCTTCGATACGCTCTTTGACGGGATGCGCAGTTCCAGCGGCCAGAGCGCCGATCTGCAGGACTACCGTGAGTGTTTCCCGGATACCTTGGAAACGGCCGATTACTCGATCCCCTGCCGGCTCAGCATCCATAGCGGACACAGACACTACCGCGAGAAGTGTAACATCAGCATCACCGCACGAGGTATCATCGAGTCATGCAGGAGCTTCTACCTGGAAGCGCTGAGGACCGAGATCGCCCACTGGGAGCGGAAGATCGATGGGTACGAGGATGTCCTCGCCGTCTGCAAGGAGGTCCTCTACCGGGCAGAGCAGACGCCGGATGCCGGACTTATCCGGCTGGGATGGGGCTGCGGCATGCACTCGGTCAGCCTGAACATGGCCAAGCCTGACGGCTTCCATTCCCCCAGGAGAATCGACCCTCGGTTTCGGAAGGACCCCGTAACCAGACGGCTGCTTGACGGCGTTCCTCCCGGATGGGCGCTGTTCACGCTGGAGGAGGAATGATGCTCGCCGCCCTGGACGTACGCATGTACCCAAAGCAGGACTGTGAACTCCCCCACCCCTGCGCGCATCTCGTACACGGCGCGGTCCTGCGGCTCATCCGCCATGAAGACCAGCAGATGTCGCATGCCCTTCACGACGACGCGCAGGTGAAGCCGTTCGCCATATCCACAGTCTGGCCGCGGACCCGCGCCCGTGGCGACCGCATGGCCATATCGAAGTATACGGAGTGCCGGCTCCGACTCTGTACCGCCGGGAAGCCGGTCTTCGATGCCTTCACCAAACCGCTCTTCGAGCGGCTGGCCCGGAACGACTCGATCGACCTGCAAGGCACCCCGTTCCACCTCATGGACGCGCTCCTCGAGCCGCCCTTCGGAGGCACCGCCGGCTTCGAGTCGCTCCTCACGGACAAGGGCAGGGAGCAGCGCCTCAGGTTCGTTTCGCCGACGACGTTCCGCAGGCAGGGGCTCAACGTTCCTCTGCCGGATCCCGGGCTCGTCTACGGGAGCCTCTGGCAGAAGTGGCAAGCACTCTCGGATGTGCAGGTCGATCAGCGTGTTTTCGACGAGTTGTCGCCGGCGATCGCCCTCAGCGAGGCCCGAATCGGCACCAGGGGATGGAAGTACCCCCGGTTCACGATGATCGGGTTCACCGGCGTTGCGGTCTATCAGATAGTGAGGCCCGTCTCGGCCGAGGCGCGGATGCTCTTCGCCGCGCTCTCCGGCCTCTCCTTCTACACCGGGGTCGGATACCGAACCACTATGGGCATGGGCCAGTGCCGGGTGCTCGAGAACGAGCCCGACGAGCCGACTGATCCAGTCACAGACAGCGAGGTAACGTAGTGCCAAACCTGATCATATCGCCGGTCGGAACCTCTGTCCTCACACAGAGGCCGTCCGAGGATTCAGTGCTCAGCCTCCTCAGGCAGACCGCCAACAAGCAGGAACACGAGCTGTCTGCTGACGAGAAGGCAGAACTGGAAGCTCACGTCCGGAGCATCCGGGCGCGAATGTCAGAGGCCGACCGCCAGACCTGGAAGCTGCACAGCGCCGAGGTCAACGGAATCCTCTCCTACGGGCAACCCCATCCCTCCGACATGCACGTCCTGCTCGCCACCGACACCTGGCAGGGCAGATCCGCAGCCACGATCATCGGCGGGTTCGTGAAGGACGCGTTGGGATGCCCTGTGGATACCCTGTCGCCGAAGCGGCTGTCCGCCAGGTCGAGGGAGGATTTCCACGCGGGGATGGTCGAGTTCGTCAAGTGGTGCGGAGACACCCTGCCGGGATACCGGTCGAGCGGCTACAAGGTGGTGTTCAACCTGACCGGCGGGTTCAAGAGCGTGCAGGGCTACCTGAACACCCTCGGCATGCTCTACGCCGACGAGATCATCTACATCTTCGAGCCGCCTTCGGGTGAATTGATCGTGATCCCGCGGCTGCCCATGAAGCTCGACGAGGAAGGGCTGATCGGCAGGCACGCAGTCGAGTTCGAGATGATGAACCGGGCCGGGCCGCTCCCCATGCGTGCGGTAGACACGGGGGACGTGCCCGAGTCGCTGATAGAGACTACCTCGATAGACGGAACGGACTACGCAGGACTGAGCATCTGGGGGACGGCGGTCTGGCAGCGGCTCAGGAAGGACGCGCTGGGAGGCAATCTGCTGGACTGGCCGCGGCTCCAGTACGCAGACAGCTTTCGCAAGGACTACGACAGGCTCGGCGACACTAATGTCAAGGTCGCGGTTCAGGAGGCTCTGGCGTCGGCGTCGTCGGTGCTCCTTCAGGAAGGCGTCAACGGACTGCGCGCCCATCGCGGACTCCAATACGAAGACTATCAGTGGCATCCGGGGACAGCTCACTTTCGCGTCGATGATGGCCGGCGCATAAGCTGCGAGCTGTCCGCCGATGGTCTGCTGTTGAGGCACGTGGGAGTGCACGACTACGTGAACGACAGTCCATAGAGATGTCGGCAGCCTTTCGTCCGGAGGTTGGATCATGCCATTCGACTACGTGGATCTGTACGACGGCGGAGAGGGCACAGCCTTCAGCATCACGCCGGAGAAGTGTATGGCGAAGCTCCAGTTCGAGACCGAAGAGACGGCGACCCGGGCTGCATCGGCGTCTTCCCGCAAGTACCGCAACGGAGAGTGGCGCGCGTTCAAGTGTCCGCGCTGCGGCTTCTGGCACATAGGGAGGGTGCACAAGAAGAGATGAAGGGCACTGCGAGTAGCGATACCGCAAACCCCTGATTCCCGCAAGGGAATCGTGACACGGAGCCGCCGATCCAGGCGAAGTTCAGGGCCAACGGAGCGAATCAGAGTCCACCTGATTTCCGCAAGGGAGTTGTGACCCCTCACTGGTGAGAAGGCCCACGATGTCCTTCTGGTAGAACTTGCTCAGAATCCACCCGATTCCCGCAAGGGAATGAACGTGCAAACAGGACTGGTCCGTATCGGACCGGAAGGAGTGACTACTATGGTAAACTGGGATGGTCTGGACGATGACCTGGATCCCGAAACCGCGCACGAGTTTCCCTTCGAAAGGGAGGTTGAGCGGTACGACGAGCCCGACGAGGAAGACGACCCCGAGCTCTCATCCGGCGAGGATATCGAGCGGCGCTGCGGGTCGGACCCGGCGGACGAGCCCGACTTCGAGGAGCTGGAGCGGCTCGGCATGCGGAAGAGCTGCGCGGCCTGTTCCGGTGAACTCGGCAGGCCGGTACTCATGCAGACACTGCAGGCAACGGCGGCGGAGATCTACCGCGATGATACCAGAGACAAGATCGACATACGGACCTGGGCCGTCTGCGACCGCTGCGGCGGCATCGTGTGGGTGGCATAGGAAGTCCACGCAAGCGGAATGCGCGCTCCATCGGCGTCCGGAGAGAAACACGTTCGGGACGCCGATGGGTATTCTCAGAGCGGGAGACGCCTCCGAGCGAGCCAAAAACCCCGAAAGAGGCCGAGTCGCTCGGAAGCACATTCGAGCGTGGAAAGAGGAGAAACACCGTGTCGGGACGAAATGAGAATCGGCTCTGCCCGAGTCGCTCGGAAAACCGCAGCCTTGAGCGCGGCCTCCGAGCGTGAAGAGATGGAAGGGTCAGAATCCACCTTATTCCCGCAAGGGAATTGAAACTTGCTCTAGCGTGTATACGCGATCGCAACCATAGCAGGAGTCAGAATCCACCTTATTCCCGCAAGGGAATTGAAACGCAGTCAAAGCCCGTCCAGGTTCACGCCGTCCTGTCAGGTCAGAATCCACCTTATTCCCGCAAGGGAATTGAAACTCTCTCGAAAACTCCCCCAATGACGACCGGACGCGGGCCGTATACTGTCAGAATCCACCTTATTCCCGCAAGGGAATTGAAACTCATCCTTCCACGCCTTGATAGCGTTGATGGTGGCCAGGACGAGGTCAGAATCCACCTTATTCCCGCAAGGGAATTGAAACCGGTGTTGAACCTGACCATCCAGGGGTCGATCCCCTCTCCACGTCAGAATCCACCTTATTCCCGCAAGGGAATTGAAACGGAGACTAACATGACAGCAACACTCGAAAGACCGATCAACGCAACGTCAGAATCCACCTTATTCCCGCAAGGGAATTGAAACCCGTGCTCATCCGGAGCGATCTCCGTCAGCTCGATACCCGGCGTCAGAATCCACCTTATTCCCGCAAGGGAATTGAAACCATAGGGCAGCAGCCGGTCGGTGGGAAATGCTTCGGTCAGAATCCACCTTATTCCCGCAAGGGAATTGAAACCACTCGAGCACGACGTAGCGGAGCTGGCTGGCCAGTGTGGTGTCAGAATCCACCTTATTCCCGCAAGGGAATTGAAACACGACTTCCGCGTCAGGCGGCACGGTCTCACGCTTGCGAACGTTCCCTGCCGTGTCAGAATCCACCTTATTCCCGCAAGGGAATTGAAACTCTGCTCTGCTCATTTGGTGCAGAATGCGCATGTACGGCGTCAGAATCCACCTTATTCCCGCAAGGGAATTGAAACTAGACGCTGGCTGGCCTGCGATGGATGGTGCGCGCGATTTTCCGTCAGAATCCACCTTATTCCCGCAAGGGAATTGAAACGTCTCAGCCCATGCCACCTGCTTTTCAGAGCCTTCGTCAGAATCCACCTTATTCCCGCAAGGGAATTGAAACGTTCCTTCGGCTTATGACCAATCATTACCGCATACTCTCGCATGTCAGAATCCACCTTATTCCCGCAAGGGAATTGAAACTAGGCTTCGCGCCCTCGTTCTTTGATCTCGTATCGATCCTTAGTCAGAATCCACCTTATTCCCGCAAGGGAATTGAAACATCCTGGCCGGACTCTCGGAAGACGACGATCTCATCAACATCGTCAGAATCCACCTTATTCCCGCAAGGGAATTGAAACCCCTGCGATTTCCCGCCGAACCTTCTGTGCTGCACTGATGTCAGAATCCACCTTATTCCCGCAAGGGAATTGAAACCTGCGAGAACGTGACGCCGGCCTCGGTCGCGGCCTGCTCGTCAGAATCCACCTTATTCCCGCAAGGGAATTGAAACCCCCTCTCCCCGACCCAATCGGCCCATGCCGGAACCTGTCAGAATCCACCTTATTCCCGCAAGGGAATTGAAACCCTCACATACTGCCCGAGCTTCATGCCCGCTTCATCGGCGGCGGTCAGAATCCACCTTATTCCCGCAAGGGAATTGCCTCCGGAAAGGAGGGATCGGCCGGGCACCCTGGCCGCACCTGATGTATGTCAACACTATATGTAGATGAGTACGGCGCGACCGTTCGGTTCTCGCAGGGACTGGTCGT
>Ga0208826_1003209_pt1 | contig 11383 bp, 9 predicted proteins | sample AD_UKC115_MetaG_FD_184451 | JGI IMG/M metagenome (GOLD analysis project Ga0208826, IMG submission 184451) | Active sludge microbial communities of municipal wastewater-treating anaerobic digesters from Hong Kong - AD_UKC115_MetaG (SPAdes)... | ecosystem: Engineered > Bioreactor > Anaerobic >... | reverse complement strand
CACCGCCCCGAATCGCACGCCGCCCTGCATGCGCGCTATGCGGCGGGCACGGCCGACGAACAGGCACTGGCGCGCTGGATGGTCGATCTGGGCCTGGCCGACGCCGACAGCCGGCCGGGCGAGGCCTGATCCCATGCGCTGGATCGGCCTGCTTGGTCTGCTGCTGGCCCTGGCCATCGCCATGGTTTCGGCGCGCCAGTCCCTGAGCGCCCGCGGCCCGGCGGCCGGTGCGTCCACCCCCGTGACGGAGCAGAGTCGGCAGATCCAGCAGCAATACAAGCAAGCGCTCGACGCTGCGCTGCAAGCCCCGCGCGACGTCCCGGACGACGCTCGATGACCGAGCCCGTGCAGCGCGTGGACAGCGACGAAGCGGCCATGCGCCTGGCCCTGGAGGAGGCACGCGCGGCCGCCGCAGCCGGCGAGGTGCCGGTGGGCGCCGTCGTGGTCAAGGACGGCCATGTCGTCGCGCGCGGGCGCAACGCGCCCATCGGCACGCACGACCCCACGGCCCACGCCGAGATCGTTGCGCTGCGCGCCGCCGCGCAGGCGCTGGGCAACTACCGGCTGGACGGTTGCACGCTGTACGTCACGCTCGAGCCCTGCGCCATGTGCGCCGGCGCCATGCTGCATGCGCGGCTGGCGCGGGTGGTGTTCGGCGCCGCAGACCCGCGCACCGGCGCCGCCGGCTCGGTGCTGAACGTGCTGGGCGACCCGCGCATCAACCACCAGACCCGTGTGGATGGCGGCGTGCTGGCCGAGGAGGGCGCCCGCCTGCTGCGCGGGTTTTTCGAGCCGCGGCGCGGCAACGCCAGCCCCTTGCGCGAAGACGCCCTGCGCACGCCCGACGCCGCTTTTGCCGACCTGCCAGGCTACCCTTGGGCACCGCACTACGTCAGCGACCTGCCGGCGCTCTCCGGACTGCGCCTGCACCATCTGGACGAGGGCCCGCCCGATGCGGCGCTGACCTGGCTGTGCCTGCACGGCAACCCCAGCTGGAGCTTTCTGTACCGCCACATGATTCCCGCCTTCACGGCGGCCGGCCATCGCGTCGTTGCGCCCGACCTGATCGGTTTTGGCAAAAGCGACAAACCCAAGAAGGAAAGCGCCCACAGCTTTGTGTGGCACCGCCAGGTTCTGCTGGAGCTGGTGCAGCGGCTGGACTTGCAGCGCATCGTGCTGGTGGTGCAGGACTGGGGCGGCCTGCTGGGCCTGACGCTGCCCATGGCCGATCCGGCGCGCTATCAGGGTTTGCTGGTGATGAACACGCTGCTGGCCACCGGCGATGCGCCGCTGCCGGCCGGCTTTGTGGCCTGGCGCGAGATGTGCGCCCAAAAACCCGCCTATGACATCGCCCGCCTGCTGCGGCGCGGCAACCCGCAAATGAGCGCTGCCGAATGCGCAGCCTACGCTGCGCCGTTTCCGGACGCCGGCCATCGAGCCGCCACACGTGCCTTCCCCGCGATGGTGCCCGAGCATGCCGGCGAGGAGGGCGCCGCGATTTCGCGCGCGGCGCGCGACTTCTGGCGCCATCGGTGGCAAGGCCGCAGCCGGATGGTGATCGGCGCGGCCGACCCGGTGCTCGGCCAGGCCGTCATGCATCACCTGCAACAGGACATTCGCGGTTGCCCGCCGCCGGTGGTGTTGCCGCAGGCCGGCCACTTCGTCCCCGAGCACGGCAGCGCCATTGCCCAGGATGCGCTGGCGTATTTCACGCAGGCCGAACGGCGTGACCACCAACACGCAGAGTTATAATTTTGATAGCTGCCTGCGCTTTTCCTGCATGCGCTGGCGGCCGATTTCATCAAGAAAATTTGCCATCCATGGCCCACATCTACGTCTATTCGCCCGCGGGCGCCGTGCGCGACCGAGCCGCTTTTCGCCGCGGCATCAAACAGCTCCAGGCCCTCGGGCACGAGGTCGAAATCGATCTCGATGCCTTGAGCAGCTGGCAACGCTTTGCCGGGGACGACGCCACGCGCCTGGCCGCCATCGGCCGCGCTGCGGCCAGCAGGGCCGACGTCACCCTGATTTCGCGCGGGGGCTACGGCCTGACGCGCCTGTTGCCCCACATGCCGTGGCGCGACCTGGCCCGGTCGGTTGAGCGCGGCACGCGCTGGGTCGGCTTCAGTGACTTCACGGTGCTGCAACTGGGTTTGTTGGCGCGCACCCCGGGGGCAGTCACCTGGGCCGGCCCCGCCTTGTGCGAAGGCTTTGGTGCCGCCGATGTGACGGACGCGTCGGAGGGCCATGGCGGCGCGACGGGAAGCGGTGGCCCCGACGAGATCATGCTGGCCTGCTTCGACGACCTGGTGAGCGGCGTCGGCGAGGGCACCGGTTGGCGCTTGCGCGCACCTGACGTCGCCGCGCTCGGGCCCCGCCAGGGCAGCTTGGCGGGGCATGCGCCGCTGTGGGGCGGCAACCTGTGCATGGTCACGTCACTACTGGCCACGCCCTGGTGGCCCGACATCAAGGGCGGCGTGCTGTTCTTGGAGGAGGTGGGCGAGCACCCCTATCGCATCGAGCGCATGCTGCTGCAACTGCTGCACGCCGGCGTGCTGGCACGCCAGAAGGCCATCGTGCTGGGCGACTTCAGCGACTACCGCCTGGGTCCGCACGACCGCGGCTACACGCTGGCCAAGGTCATCGACCACCTGCGGGCGCAACTGAAGGTCCCCGTGCTGACCGGCCTGCCATTCGGCCACACGCCCACCAAAGTGCTGCTGCCGGTGGGCGCGCACGTGGACTTGCTGGTGGAAGGGCGCGAAGCGCTGCTGCTGTGGGGGCACCTGCACTGAACCTAAATCCGGCAGTTGACCGCTTGCAACCCTTAGAAAATTGTTGTGAATATTGGGTTTTTCGCCTTCGACGCAGCTCACCTGAAAGGTGACAGCGCTACACACCCGCCAGCACCATGCTCGGCGCACCATGCGGCGTTGTTCGTTCTTGCGCACAGGAGTGCGCTGCGTCCTCACGCCTTGCCTGGCACGCCGATCACGGCACTGACGGGTGTGTCCAACTGCCGGATTTAGGCTGAAGCGCGGCGCCCAGAGAGGGAAAAATGTTCAGCCGCGGATGGCGCTGGGCCGGGCCATCATGCTCTTGGGCAGCAGGCCCCTGAACATGGCTGACTGGTGCGTCAGCCGCCGGTGCGCCGTTTCTTCGTCATACAGGTCTGCCAGCGCGGCCATCAGCTCCGAGCGGGCGTACCACAAGGCCATTTCGTCCACGCAGAACTCGATGCGCCGCGCCAGTTGCGGGTAACGCGCGGCGCCTTCGTCGCCCAGCAGCGAAAGCATTGCACTGCGGATGTCCTCGAGCCGATGCGCCACTTCACCCGCATCGGGCTTGCGGCTGCGGCTGACCAGGCGCTCATACAGCGTCGCGAACGTTTGAGAAGAAATCCATCGCATGGCAGAAGCAATCTCGTCTGGACGATTGATTCGTTTGGTTACGTCAGATGATAGTTCGTTGCGTATGCTTGGCAATGGGTTGGGGTCAAACTTCGGCACTTGATCTCAGAACTATCGCAAACCGTGGTATTCATCACACATTTGATTATTAACATAATACACATCGTATGAAGTAATGTTCAACCCCCAACACGGGCCAGCAGGATTGCACCGGGTCGCAGCACCCAGTCCGATGGCCGTGCATCGCCCCGGGCGCCGGCACCCGCCGCGGGGGAATTTTTTCAGCGGTTCCTCAACGCAATGCCTTGAGCTTTTCAAAGGCCGAGGCCATCGCCGTGCTCTGTGGCGCGGCGCTGTCACGCACGGGTCGCTGGCCGCGCCCGGCGGCTTCAAAACGGTTGTCTCGCGGCTCGCGCCGGGCCGGCGCGGCGTCCAGCTTCATGCTCAGGCTGATGCGCCCGCGCGGCACGTCCACCTCCAGCACCTTCACCTTGACGATCTGGCCGGTCTTGACGACCTCGCGCGCGTCGTTCACGAATCGGTTGGCCAGTTGGCTGACGTGCACCAGGCCGTCCTGGTGCACGCCCAGATCGACGAAGGCGCCGAACTGGGCCACGTTGCTCACGGTGCCCTCCAGCAACATGCCTTCGCGCAGGTCGCCGATGCCGTCCACGCCCTCGTTGAAGCGCGCCACCTGAAAGTCGCCGCGCGGGTCGCGCCCGGGCTTTTCCAGCTCGGCCAGGATGTCCTTGACCGTTACGGCGCCAAAGCCCGGCGTGGCCAATTGCTCGGCACGCAGGCCGCGCAGCAGCTCGGCACGGCCCATCAGCTGGTCCACCGGCTTGCCGGCGGCGACGATGATCTGCTCGACCACCGGATAGGTCTCGGGATGCACGCCGGTCATGTCCAGCGGGTTGTCGCCGCCGCGGATGCGCAAAAAGCCCGCGCACTGCTCGAAGGTCTTGGGCCCCAGGCCGCTGACTTGCAACAGCTGCTGGCGATTGGCAAAGGCGCCGTGGGTTTCGCGCCAGCGCACCACGGCCCTGGCGGCGGTGGCCGACAGGCCCGACACGCGCGTCAGCAAGGGTGCGCTGGCGGTGTTCAAGTCCACCCCCACGCCGTTGACGCAGTCTTCCACCACCGCGTCCAGCGTGCGCGCCAATTCACCCTGGTTGACGTCGTGCTGGTACTGGCCCACGCCGATGCTCTTGGGATCGATCTTGACCAGCTCGGCCAGCGGGTCTTGCAGGCGCCGCGCAATGCTGGCGGCGCCGCGCAGGCTCACGTCCACGTCGGGCAGCTCGGCGCTGGCGTATTCGCTGGCCGAGTAGACGGAGGCGCCGGCCTCGCTGACAACTATCTTTTGCATAGCTGCCTGCGCTTGTCCACCGGACGCCAGAGCCTGCTTTTGCACTGATTTGATGAGATCGCCAGCCAGCTTGTCGGTCTCGCGGCTGGCGGTGCCGTTGCCGATGGCGATGAGCTGCACGCCGTGCTTGAGCACCAGCTTCATCAGCGTGTGCAAGCTGCCTTCCCAGTCCTTGCGCGGCTCGTGCGGATAGACGGTGGCGGTGTCAACCAGCTTGCCGGTGGCGTCCACCACGGCCACCTTCACGCCGGTGCGAATGCCGGGGTCCAGCCCCATCACCACGCGCGGGCCGGCGGGCGCGGCCAGCAGCAAATCGCGCAGGTTGTCGGCAAACACCTTGATGGCCACCGCCTCGGCCTGTTCGCGCAGGCGGGCAAACAAGTCGCGCTCGGTGGACAAGCTCAGCTTGACGCGCCAGGTCCAGCTGACGCACTTGCGCAGCAAGTCATCCGCCGGGCGGCCCTGGTGCGACCAGCCCAGGTGCAGGGCGATGCGGCCTTCGGCCAGACCAATGCCCCCACGCTCCCCCGTTTCGCGTGGTCCGCTGCTCCCCAAGGGGGCCGCGCCTTGCTCGGGAGCAGCCCTTCGCTGCGGCGTCGACGGGCTCGGCGCCGGCGCGACGGGCAGCACCAGCTTGGCGTCCAGCACCTCCAGTTGCCGCCCGCGAAACACCGCCAGCGCCCGGTGCGATGGCACCCGCCCGATCGGCTCGTCATAGTCGAAGTAGTCGCGAAACTTGGCGACCTCGGCATCGTTTTCGTTCTTGCCGGCGGCCAGCTTGCTTTGCAGCAGGCCCTCGGTCCACAGCCAGGCGCGCAGGCTTTGCACCAGGGTGGCATCCTCGGCCCAGCGCTCGCTCAGGATGTCGCGCACACCGTCGAGCACGGCCGTCAGCGTGGTGAAGTCCTCGCCGCCCTCGCCTTTCTCGGCCCGCACAAAGGCCTTGCCCTCCTCCTGCGGGTCGAGCGCCGGGTTGGCAAACAGGCGGTCGGCCAGCGGCTCGATGCCGAATTCGCGCGCGATCTGGCCCTTGGTGCGGCGCTTGGGCTTGTATGGCAGGTACAGGTCTTCCAGCTCCTGCTTGGTGGGCGCGGCGTCGATGGCGGCGCGCAGCAGCGGCGTGAGCTTGCCCTGCTCCTCAATGCTCTTGAGCACGGCCGCGCGCCGCTCGTGCAGCTCACGCAAATAGGACAGGCGCGCCTCGAGCTCGCGCATCTGCACGTCGTCCAGGCCGCCCGTGGCCTCCTTGCGGTAGCGGGAAATGAAGGGGACGGTGGCGCCGCCGTCCAGCAGGTCGACGGCTGCCTGCACCTGCGCTTCGCGCACCTTCAGCTCGGACGCGATCTGGGAAGAAATGGACTGCATGGAATAACCGAAACCCCCGAAAGCGCGGCCTTGGGGGCGTGCAAAAAACGGGCGAGTTTGCCATATCTCCGTCAGGCAAACGCTCTCCGTGGGCGCACGAGTGCAGTGCAGCGCGATGGACTGGCCCGGGGGCGCTCAGGCTTCTTCGGTTTGCAGGCAGCTCAAGGGCACCAACGCCCGCACGCGGGTGCCTCGCTGCGGCGCGGACTCGATCATCAACTGCCCGCCCAATTGGTGCGCCCGAGCTTGCATGCCGCGCAGGCCCTTGCCCAACTGGCGCGCGGCCAGGCCGGCTGCCGAGCCCTCGCGCAAGCCCACGCCGTTGTCGGTAACCTCCAGCAGCAGGGCCTGCTCGCCTTTGTGCATGCAGCAGGTGATCTCGACGCGGTCCGCGCCCGAGTGCCGCAGCACGTTGGCCAGCGCCTCCTGGGTCAGGTTCAGCACATGCCGCGCGGCGTCGCCTCGCACGCTGTCCAGCAGCGCCTCGTCGGCCACGCTCCAGTGCATGCGAATGCGCGCGGTTTGCAACAGGGGCTCGATGCGGTAGCGCAGGCTGGCCATCAGGCTCAGCAGCGAGGCATCGGTCGTCATGCCGTCCACCAGCAGCTTGAGCTCGACCAGGCACTCCTGCAGCTGCGCGGCGGTCGATCGCTCCCTCGCCGATCCCGCATCCAGCGCCGAGATGATCGAAGTCAGGTGCGAGCCCACGCCATCGTGCAGGTCCTGTGCCAGACGCTGGCGGTCCAGCGCCGCGGGCGCGCCTCGATCGCGTGGCACCCGCTTGCCCAGGCTGCGCGTGCACGCCAGCCACAGCGCCAGCAAAATCAGGGTCAACAGCACCTGCGACCAGGACGCGGCAATGACACCACCGGCCGCATCATCAAAGTCGTCCAGCATCACGTCCAGGCTCGCCAGCGCCGCCATCAGCACCATCCAGCCAGGCGCGCCTGCGCGCCGCGTCAGCAGGGCATGCACCAGCGTGAGCAACAGCACAACAGCGCATGACACATTGACAATGACCCAGGCCGAAGGCTGATTCGTCATGGGTACCAGGGGCGCCGCCAAAGCCAGCCCGAGCACCGCCTGGACGCCCACCACCCACAGCTGCAATGGCCGAAAACCATGCACTGCGAGCAGCAGGAACGAGATCACCCCCAGCGTCATGAGCTGATAGGCGACATGGGTGGCAACCGTCAAGGTCGCCGGGTCCAGCGCGCCATGCCGGGACAACAAGTCCAGCAAGGCCAGTGCCGCAAAGGACAGCAAGGTTGCGCCGAACCACCGGTCGAGCCAGCGGCGGTGCGCGCGCTGACTGCCCAGCGTCCAGGCGATCACGGTCAGCGGCGTCAGCAAAGCCACCCAAGGCAACAGCATTGCGCTGTTCATGGCGTCCTTTCCTGATCGAACTGCGCTTCGGGCGCCCTCGCCTTCCGGCCCATTCAACCTAGAAACGGCAGTTGGACGCGCTCACCAGTACCGTGATCGGCGTGCCAGGCAAGGCGCGACGACGCAGCGGGCTACCGCCCGCAAGGAGGAGCAACGCCGCATGGCGCGGCGAGCGCGGCGCTGGTGAGTGTGTAGCGCTGTCACCCAACGGGTGAACGACAACGAAGCAGTCAACGTCAATATTCATGCGGCTCTCCTGAAGGTTGCAAGCGGTCAACTGCCGTTTCTAGGTTCAATACAGCAGGCCGTGCTGCGAAGCCAGCGTGACGGCCTGGGCGCGCGTGCGCACCTGCAGCTTGCGATAGACGTTCTTGATGTGCGTGTTCACGGTCTGCGCGCTGATCGACAGGCGCTTGGCGATCTCGCCGCTGGTGAAGCCACTGGCCACCAGACGCAGGATTTCGCGCTCGCGCTCGGACAGCTGCTCGCCATGGCCGGCATGGCGGCCCGCCGCGGGGGTGCCGGCCAGCCCGTCGGCACGACCACCCAGACGGCGCAACAGCCGCCGCGCCAGATTGGGCGTGATGGTGGCGCCGCCATTGATCACCTGCAGCACCGCCTGCGCGAAATTGCCGAACCACGAGCCCTTCACCAGATAGCCCGATGCACCCAGCTCAAAGGCTCGGATGGCGTGCTCCTCGTCTTCCATCGCCGAGACGACGACCGCCTCGGCCACGGGGTGCACGTTTTTCATGTGCTCGATCAAATCAAAGCCCGTGCCGTCGCCCAGGTTCAGGTCCACCAGCATCACGTCGATGTCGTGCTGCCCCAGCAGGCGCCGCCCCTCGCGCAGCGAATGGGCCTGCGCCACCAGGTGGATGCGGGCGTCGGCCAGCAGCTCCTGCGCAATCACCCGGCACATGTGCGGGTCGTCGTCGGCCAGCAGCACCCGGGCCGGCCGCTCGGGCTGGCCGCGCAAGAACGGCGGCCAAGTCATGGTCGGGCCTGTGACCGCCCCGACCGCCCCGCCCAGCGACGCCGCGCCGGACCAATCCATCACGGTATTCATGTTCATCTCCCTCAAACCCGCAGGTTGTGACACCTGTAACTCACCGCTCCTGAAACAGCCCGAAAACGGTGTGGCGAGGCACGGTACTCGTCAGACTTGACTTACATGTCCGCGCACTTGTTTACGAATGCGTGGCCAGTGTGCAACGAAAAGCATGATTATTCTCAAATTATTTTCTTGCAATTGCAATACATACATTTCGTAACTACCCAAAATTTTTGTGGGTATTGCTCTGACTTTTGAAGCAACCGAGCCTTGCCGCCGGGCGGCGTGAAGCGCGCCAGGACTTGTGTGCCGCGCGTTCGGGCTACGCCCTGCGGTGTATCCATTCGAGGCGATTGGCAGGGCCCGGCGCGGCAACGAGACTGGAGCCCGACAAGGTCACCAGCGGGGCGGCATCCACAGCACAACCGCAACGGCCAAGTCAAAGTCCCGCTCGACTGGCTGCCATCAGCCGGGTGAGTGGACCCCGTGCCAGGCAGTACCTTTGGAGGACTTCACCATGAAATCGCTTGCACTTTTTGCGCTCAGCGCAATTTCCACCGCCGCCATGGCGGCCACACCGGCGCCGTCCAGTGGCATCAGCATCACCGGAACCTCCAACCAGACGGTTTCGGTCAGTGGCGGCAACGTCACCAACGACGCCACGTCCTACTCGTTCGCCAACCAGAACATTGGCTCGAACAAGGGCAACGTCACCATCCACGGTTCATCCACCCAGATCTCGAACTTGGAAAACTCAGACGTCACCAACAAGGCCAAGCACGCCGGTGACGTGGCCATGCAGAACCTGGCATCCAACGTAGGTAGCGTGAGCGTCGATGGAAAGATTCAGCTCTTTCCGCCCAAGTGGATCGCGGGCACTTCCGAGCAGACCGCCAACGTGAGCGGCTCGACGGTCAAGAACGAGGCCAACGGCAGCCAGGGCTGCAACGGCAACAACTGCAACGACGCCGCCTTGGCCTACCAGAACCTGGCCAGCAACATGGGCAACATCGACATCGATGGCACCAGCAAGCAGACCGTGGGCGTGAGCGGCGGCTCCATGGTGAAGAACAAGGCCGACGGCCCGCAAACCCAGGCGGTGCAGAACCTGTCGTCCAACTACGGCAATGTCTCGATCGCTGGAGCGTCAACCCAGACCACCTGGGTCACCAACGGCGCGGTCATCGCCAACCTGGCCAAGGGCCGGGCGGCGCATGCGGTGCAGAACATTGCTTCCAACGATTCGTGCGATCCGCCTCCCACCGTGTGCGTGGGCGTGGCCTGCGGCCAGTACAGGGTGGCTGGCAACCCATGATTTCGTGTGCGTGAGCGGGCGGCAACGCCCGCTCGGGTGCCAGGTTGCGTGATCACGGGCCTGGCACTGTTTTCATCCTTGTTTGGAGACTTGGCCATGTCGAAACCACTGCTTCATCTGACCGCCGGAGCCGCGCTGGCACTGCTGGCTGCGGGTTCGATCGCGCAAACGGCGCCGGGCATGGACACGGTGACCATTTCCAAGCCGGTGACCTACCTGCAGGTGCCGACCGCGCGGGTAGCCCCTTCGGGCGACATTCACTACGACCAGACTTTGCCGGACAACCTCTCCGCCAAGGTGGCACGCTACACGGCCAAGGCCTATTCAAGCTATGACACCAACGTCAAGACCGATCGCGACGTGGTGCAGTCAGTCAAGACCAACGGCCTGCAGACCACTTGCACGCAGTCGGTCGCCAGCGTGACCGCGCCGGCCGGCGCCAACGGCCTGACGATGAACAGTCAGGATCAGATCGTGGTTCTGCGCGGCGACTTGGTCAACATCTGCAACTAGCTACGCTTTTCAGTGCCGCTTGCACCTTGTGCGCATGTCGGCACTTTTTTTTCGAGCGGTGGCCCTGGCGCAATCAGCCCACGCCGCCACCGTGCCAGAGCGTCGGGCACGTGCAAACAACGGGAGGATGCCATGAGCCAGTTCCTTGACCGCGATTCGCGCCCCCGTGTGCGCCTGGTGAAAAAGACCCAGTTCGGTCTGCTGGCCCTGTCGCTGGCAGTGCTTGCCGGCTGCGGCACGCTGGACCCGATGCGTGATGCCGACTATCACGCCGAGGCGCCCACCACCGACCGCCCGGTGGTGCGCCCGGTGCGCTCCATCTCCAGTTTTTCCGAATCGCTGGTCTGCATGGACCACCTGCTGCGCGCGGCCGAGGTGCCCACCACGCTGATCACCAGCGCGCAGTTTCCGGACTATTCGGGCAAGGTCCCGGTGGCCGTCAAGTCCATGGTGGTGACCGCCCTGTCGCAGATGTCGCACGTCAGCAATGCCTTCCGCTACGTGGACTTCGAGGTGGACATTGCCCGCCAGGACACGGTGCAGAACCTGACCACCATCCTGCTCAACAACAACCAGATGCAGTTGCAGCGCCCGGCCCTGTACGTCAACGGCGCGATCACCTACGTCGACCAGAACGTGCTGGGCAACCAGGTCTCGGCCGGCACCTCGGCCAACCGGCTCGACACCGGCTACAGCCGCAGCAAATCGTCCACCGTGGTGGCGCTGGAAGCGCACCTGGGCGACTTTCGCACCCGCACCTTCATCCCCGGACTGGACTCGGCCAACGAGGTGGTGATCGGTGGCGCGGGCGAAGGGCTTGACCTGGCCGGCCGAATCGGCTCGTATGGCGTGCGCTTCAACGTCGGGCGCAACTATGCGCAAGGCGCGGGGGGCGCCATGCGCACGCTGGTGGACCTGGCCATGATCGAGCTGGTGGGCAAGTGGGCCCGCGTGCCCACCAGCTCGATCAT
>Ga0208826_1003204_pt1 | contig 11389 bp, 8 predicted proteins | sample AD_UKC115_MetaG_FD_184451 | JGI IMG/M metagenome (GOLD analysis project Ga0208826, IMG submission 184451) | Active sludge microbial communities of municipal wastewater-treating anaerobic digesters from Hong Kong - AD_UKC115_MetaG (SPAdes)... | ecosystem: Engineered > Bioreactor > Anaerobic >... | reverse complement strand
CAGCAATACTTTTTGAACGAGTTTCGGTCCTTCATGCGCCAGCAACTCACAGGCGGGCGGATAGGAGATGCCCGCGCCAGCCTCGAGAATATCATGCACCAGCAGATCGGGATCGCCATTGAGCGCTTGGTAAATGATGCCGCCTTGGGCATAACGCGTATTCGATTGCGAGGGATTCTCCTCGCGCGTAAGCATCGTCACCTGAGCACCAGCGCGTGCCGCGGCCAATGCGGCGGTGCATCCGGCCAATCCGGAGCCAATGATCAGGACATCTGTTTGTTCGGGAAGACAATTGGACACTTCACCACTCAATTCAATACAGGTTAAACAAAGCTCAACAAGCATGGCTAACACAGTGGGCATGGATCGTCAATGGATGTTCATAGGGCCGAAATCCCTTGTCATTATATTATGGTTCCCGCGAGTTTCCCGACCTCTGCCATTTATAAAATTGATCGATTGAGCGGCACCGGGAGCATCCTCTCCAGCGGCAGCGTCGGCTCAGGACCGCTATTTGGCTTTCATTCCGCGGAAACGGACATCTACGGTCCCATGGGGCTGGCGATTGTCCCCAATGGCAGTGCAGTGGCAGATTGGGCGCAACGCTAAAATCCATCAGGACATTTGTTTGTTCGGGAAGACAAACACTCTATTCGCGGCATGAAACCGATCGGCGCATCGGCAATCTGCGCACCAAAACCAACGTGCCCGGCCAGACCTTCGAATGCGCCGTGCCATGGCAGGACTTGGGCTACGCCGAACCGCCGCAAGAGTTCAACGCACAAATCCGATTCGAACGAGTCGGTGGCCTGATTCTACAATCCCCTGTCGATGCGAAAGAAAGCATCACGCTAACACTGGGAAGAAAGTATTAACTGTAAGGCTGCCGATCAGGAGATCGGCGTTCCCAGCAAGTATGTGGCACAGCCGCCCTCGGCTGTGCTCGAGTCTCAGGTTGTGTGGCACAGCTGCCCTCGGCTGTGTTCGAGTCTCAGTCTGTGTGGCACAGCCGCCCTCGGCTGTGCTCGAGTCTCAGCTTGTGTGGCACAGCCGCCCTCGGCTGTGCTCGTCCGTGCTATGGTCCGTGTTCGTCCGTGTCCGTCCGTGTTGCTCCTATGGCCTCGTCTGCACATACCACGGCAAGCTATACCCGCTTTCCGGACTGATTTTGGCAAACACCACGTTCTTCACTTCCTTCCACCAGCAGGCCACCCCCTCCGGCCCGCGGAAGAACGTATAGGGCTGCTCCTCGTGCAAAATCTCCTGGAAGCGATTGAGCAACTTGACCCGCTCATTCTTGTCAAACGTCTGGCGCAACTGCAGGATGATCTTGTCCGCCTCGGCATTACGGAATCCGCAACGGTTGGAACTGCGCGGCTTGTCCGCCTCGCCCGAATACCACAGCTGATAAGGATCCACATCCCACGTCAGCCCCCATCCGCCCGAATACGCGTCAAAGCTCTTCTCGTCCATCTTCTGCTGCATCAAACTCCATTCCGCCGAGTCGATGTTCATCTTCACGCCAATCTTCATCAGGTCATCGCGGAAGATCGAAGCCGCCGATTGCCATTCCGGCGACTCGCCATAGATGAGCAGCGTAAACGCAAACGGCTGGCGCGCGGGATTGGGGTCCGTCGGATTCAAATCCTTATCCAGAATGCCATCACCATCCGTATCCGCCCATCCTGCCTCGCGCAGCAAATCCGCTGCTTTCTTCAAGTCAAACGGATATGGTTTCAGCGATTTATTGTAGTAGGAACTAAGGAAGTATTCGTCGCTTGCGATCACCTGCCCCAGCCCGAAATACACCTTCTGCAAAATGCCTTCGCGATTGAACGCATACGTCATCGCCTGGCGCACGCGCTTATCCTTGAACAGCGGCTTGTCAGCATTCCACCCAATATAGGAAAACGCCATGCTGGGGATTTTCTTATGCGAGATATTCCCGTTCCAGAACTGGCTGTTCGCAGGCGGCGTAAGATTGCGATCGCGTTCATACTTCAGAATTTCTTCAAAATACTGGCTCGGGCGCAATCCGCCAAAGCCAATCTCATGCGCCTTCAACTTCAGCATCGTCAGATTCGGATCGTCATACATCAGGTAGCGGATGGATTTGATTGCCGGACGCACATCATAATAGTCCTCATTGCGCTCCAGATTCAGATCGCCGCCCGGCGTATAAGAGACCATGCGATACGGGCCGGTGCCAACGATGCCTTTGCTGTTGTACCAGTGCTGATTAAAGTTCAGCCCCATCGTTTCGTCCGGAAAGCGCTGCCCGTTCTCATCATAGGCATACAGGAATTCCGGCAGGATCGGCAGCGATAAGGTGGAATCTATCGAGTTGTAATAAGGCCGCTTCCAGTGGATGAGGATGGTGTAGTCATTGATCATCTTCCAACTGTCGAGGTCCTCAAAATAGCTGCGCAGCGGCGCGGCTTGCACCTGCGGATTCATCAGCATGTCGAACGTAAACTTCACGTCGCGCGCCGTGAACTCATGGTCCTTGTTCAGCCAACTGTATTTTGGATCGCTTAGATCAATCGCGCCGGGGTGATGCCACATCACGCCATGGCGTAGGAAAACCTTGAAATCCTGGTGATTGTTCGTGATCTCCACCCGCTCGGCCAATTGTCCATACCACTTGTCCGGGTCCGTCCAGATCATTCGGCTGGCCATCGACTCGCCGCAATACGACCAGATATCCATCAGATCGCTCGCATTTTCCGTCAGCACATTGAAGCCCTTGATCTGCCCGATCCCATAGGCGCGCGTCAGCGTCCCATTCATGTCGGCATTGGGTTGCGTGATGGTGAAGTCATGTGGTTGAAGGAAATTCCCGCTCTCGCCTTTAGCGACAGCCGTGCTGGTGGGAGAGGATGAGGAAGCCGAGGTAGATCCTGCATTGACCACTGCCGCAGAAGCCGATTGAGCCGGCGCGGCGGCAATCACTCCGGAACGCAGCGCCGATTGCATGCGCTCAATCTCGCCGCGCAAGCGATCGACATTGCGCCCCAGTTCGCGCACCTGGTTGCCTTCGTCGATCTGTCGCTGCTCCATGTTATTGCGCTGAAAGACGAACATCCCCAAGAGCGCTAGGATCGCGCCGATCATCAGCGTCTGGATATAGGCCAATATCCCGGTCTTCTGCATGTGCCCTTCTTCTCCCCTGTGCAAAATGCAAACGCCTCATCTTGCTGGCAAAGGGAGAAAAAGTCAAATATGGGAAAGAGTAGGTCGGCTCTTCGAGCCGACATCCAGATCTTGGCTTGTTATTGCGGTATTCCATCAGATTGTCATTTCGAGTCGCGAAGCGGCGAGAAATCTCCCTTCAACGCCAACAGGATTTCTCAGTCGCTGCGCTCCTTCGAAATGACAATGCCGGAGAATTTATTAGACCTGCATATATGTCGGCTCTTTAAGCCGAAGTAAGCTGGTGTCAAGCCGACACCCGTTTGTCATTTCGAGTCGCGAAGCGGCGAGAAATCTCCTTACAAGGCCAACAAGATTTCTCAGTCGCTGCGCTCCTTCGAAATGACAATGGTATTTAATATGTAAATGCTTCTACGAAATGCTTTTACCCCCGCCGTTGCTGCTCGCGTTCTCGCCGAATCAGCTCGTGCAGTCGATCGCGCAAAATGGCTGCGCGCTGGAAATCCTCCCGCGCCGTGGCCTCCTCCATTTCACGCTGTAATTTCTCGCGCGGCGAAAGTTTGCGCTTAGTCGTCGAAGCGCTGCTTCGCTCAGCGGGCGGGATGTTATTAACCTCGGCATACACAGAGTGGCCGGAGGAATCATCGGAACTGACGACGCTGCTGCGCCAATACCACGGCCCATCCTCATACACATCGCCAAATTCCAGTCGGCGGCGTTCCTGGTAACAGGCGAACGCGCCGAGCAATCCGATCAATCCCAGCCAAGGCCCCACCAATTCGGGAAACACATTGAAAAATCCTGCAATGGCCAGCGCCGCGCCAAAATAAATGCCAAAGGTGGAGAGGTAATAAGTCACGCGATTCGGATTCCATCGCATCGAGGCAAGGCCGCGCACGATGCGCGCCGCGTCCATGGGAAATAGAGGCAGCGTCATATTGAACACAAACAGAATCCAATTCAGGAAGGCCAGATGGCGCAAACCGAGGCGAACCCACCACGGGGTGGCGGCAAATTCACCCGCCACCAAGCCAGCGGCGGTAAAGGTGATGGCCAGCACCAGATTCACCAGCGGACCGGCCAGCGTGACGATCAGTTCCTCGCGCGGGCCTTTCTCCGATCCCGAAACATAGGCAAGACCGCCCAAGGGCCATAAAATAATTTGCTCGGCTCCACCCCCAACGCGATAGGCGCCATAGCAATGGCCCAATTCATGAAGCAGCACGCTGCCAAACAAGGCACCGAAACTAAACAGCCACAATGATATGCGCCAGGATAGCGGCGCCGGGTAATTGGCGTAAAAGGCCCAGTTATAGATCAATGCCAGCACCAGCAAAAAATGCAGGCGCACATGAATCCCCTTGATTGCACCGACTGGAAAACCGACGGTGAACCACGTGTAAAACCGGGAACGTCCTGTATATTCCATCATCGCACCACAACAGCTGCGTCTGCCGCGGGAATAGCTTCCCGCGACAAAACTGCACAAGAGCAAAGGTCATTCCCGCTCCTGTGGCTATTATTCGGTATGGATAGGATTGTCGCATTTACTTTTGTCTTTGTGGACAGTTTTCAGCGTAACAGGAGGAAAACGGAGCAAACGGAGAAGTGTGCCGATGATTAGTTTACCCCTCCTCCGTTTGCTTTGTTTCCTCGTGTAAAAATTCCTCCTGGCCATAAAAAAATGGTGCAGGGATTTTGCTATTGATCAAAATTCCTGCACCATAATATGGACCCACTGGACTCTTTAACTTACTTCCCCCGTGTCAATTCCACCATGTGGAAAATGGTGTCATCCCCGCCGGTTTTTTCCAGCGTCAGGTCGGAATTGTTCGGCCCGCCGTTTTTGAATTGGGCGTCACTGACAGTCACCTTTTTCTCCACCCAGCGTCCGCTGTCGGTGTTCGTCACCTCAAACGCCGTTTTCTGCTGGCCGCCCGCCGCATCATACTTCAGCGCCCAGCTCCCCTTGCCCTTATCCAGATAGACCACGCGCAACTCCACTGTGCGTGCGCCTTCCGGCTGGCCGTAATAGAAGTTGTCGTCCAGATCGAAGAACATCGCCTTCTTGCCGCTCTTCTCCTCAAACCCGCGCGCGAATCGCCCATACGGCTGATCGGCCGGTCCGACACGCCACCATCCCACGCTCGTGCCATTCGGATCAATCTGCTTCAGATAGCGATGATAATTGTCATCCCAGATATTCCAGCCCACATCATTCATCTTCTCGGCCGAACGGTTCTGCATCACCACTTGCAAGCTCTTGTCCATATCGCCTTGCTTGGCACCATAAGCCGCAAACTTCTTCACGATGGCATTGACCCGGTTGATCTGCGGCGTCTTGTCTGCGGCGCGCGGATCGAGTGCGGCATCGCCAAACTCCGCCTTGGGGAAGCGCGTGTAATCGGCCGCATCCAGTCCGTCATGCATGGCGCAGAACGCGCCGGGCGCGGTGGCCGGGTCTTTCTGCCCGCCATACTTGGCATAGAAGAGGAAGCCTTCCTCGTTCTTCTTGCTGATGACATTCGTCTCATGCTGGAAGATGTCCAGCCCGAATGTCAGCCCCCACACATTCAGCCAATACTGGTTCCACAGTTCATTTTCCTGGAACCATCCTTTGAATGATTCGTCCATCTCGGAGCGCACGCGAACGAAATGGCCGTTTTCATTGGGGTGGTTCATAATGGGGTCAAGGAAGGCGAACATGTCCATTTCGTTGTTCAACTGGAAGCCATGTCCCGGATTCCCAGCTTTGCGCCACCAATCCGGCGCATTCTTCGCCAGCCATTCCACATATTGCCCGGAATTGCCGCTGTTGGTCAGGATATGGATGGGCGGCTGCTTTTTGGAATACAGCTCGTTATACAAGTCCCACGTCTTGTACTTGAATGCCCGCCATTCCGCATCCGGCATGATGTATTTTGGATCCAGCGGCTCGCCCTTATAGCCGCCTTCATCGCCGGTATTGCCTTCGGCTGTCTGGATGCAGAAAATGCGGCTGCGCACGTCCTTGGGCAGCGTGTCAATATGCGCGGCCACTTCGCGCGTCATGCGCCAATAAAACTTCTGGTAATCCGGGTCGAGATAGAACGGATACGTCTCATTCTGGCGCATTTGCCCGCGCGGATTCATCGTCGGGGTGGTCTTCACCTCCGGCACGCCATTGTCATAAATCCAGCGCGGGGAATTTTCGCCCACCCAGACCATGAATTGGATATAGAAGCCCGCTTTGGCGTAGCCGCTCATGGTGTCGTCAAAGTACTTCCAATCAAATTGCCCGGGCTTGGGTTCCAATTTCGACCAGACCAGCGCCACAAACACGCCCTTGACGAAGGGGAACTCTTTCTTCATCTTCTGCGCCGCTTCCTCGACATTGCCGGCCTTGCCCGCGCCACGCCACCATGGGCCATACCAGTCGAGGTTATCGTTTTCCATGCTCGAAGGCTTGTAGGGCGGTGGCACAGGCATTGGCGTTTTCCCTTCTGTCTTGCGATCCGAAACATAGCCAGCGCCGGGATTTTCTTCGCCTGCGGGCGCCGATGTCGCGCTGCTGGCCGCGGATGCCGACTTTGAACTGGCGGCGGCTTTGCCCGCCTTCTTGCCCTTGCCCTTGCGTGAGCTCTGGGCGGCAAGTGCGCTTGCGGTAACAATCATCAGCATGAGCGTCGCGATGGTAATCCACTTATTCCTCACTGCCCACCTCCTGAGTGCTGGCAGCCGCGCGTGGGGAAGTCTTGCCCCTGCGCCGGGCTGGTTTTGAAGTGGCGTTGCTGGATGGTTCGCCATCGCTGCCGCCATTTTCTTTGTTGGTTGCCTGCAACTGCTTCAACTTCTGCAATTCTTTTTCGCTCGGGGGCGCATTGACGACCTTCGGCGTGCGCTTGCATTGTTCGGGCAGCGCAAATCCCGCCGGCAGTAAGCCCTTCCAGTCGCCATCCAGCTTCGGCTTCAACTCCGCCACCACCGATTTGTATTCCGGATCATCCGCCACATTCGTCAACTCATCGGGATCCTTCGCATAATCAAACAACTCTGTCTTGCCATCGGGATAGATCGTATAGCGAAACTTCTCAGTGCGCAGCGAACGATGCGACTTGTTGCCGCTCATCGTGCGGGCGCCGAACTTCCACTGCGCCTCGGGATTTTGCAAAATCGTGCGCATGCTGACGCATTCCATTGCCTGGTCGGGCATGGGCAAGCCGCACAAATCATACAGCGTCGGGAAGATGTCAATCGACTCGACCGGGCGCTTGCACACCGAACCGGCCTTCGTTACGCCCGGTGCCTTCATCATCAGCGCCACCATTACGCCCTTGTCGTACAGCGCGCCCTTGCGCCAGCAGCGATGTTCGCCCAGCAGGAAACCATGGTCGCTCCAGACCACCACAATCGTATTGTCGGCCTTGCCCGATTTCTCCAGCGCATCCAGCACGCGCCCCACCTGCGCATCAACAAACGTGATGCAGGCATACTCCGCCGCAATGGCCTCGCGCTTCTGCTGGTCGGTCATGCTGAAGTCATCGCGCATATCGGCATCGCCGCCCGGCTTCATGTTCTTCTCTTTTTCATTCAGCACCGGCAGCGGGATCTTATTCGGATCATACATGGCGAAATACTTGTCCGGGCAGGTGAAGGGCAAATGCGGCCGGTGGAAGCCCAGCGTGATGAAGGCCGGCTTATCGCGCTTCTTCTCGATCTGCTTAATACATTGCGTGGCATTGTAGCCGTCGGGCTCTTCCTCATCCTCCAGTCCAGAGGGGCCATAGACAAACGGCACACCCGGCGCGCCCGTTTTCTTCATTTCCGCTCCGGGGCCCAGCAACTCCTTGCGTTGCTTGCCGCTTTGCACCTTCTCGCCCTGGTCAATTACTTCCGTCCAGCTCTTCGGATCTTCAAACTCCGCATGGAACATCTTGCCCATGCGAATGGTTTCATAGCCGTTGTTCTTGAAGTGCTCCACCATTGTTACGCGCCCCGGAACGCGCGGATGCCAGTCGGTGAAGTTGCCGAACACCCCGTGCGTCTCGGGCCGCAACCCCAGCAGAAGCGACGTGCGCGAAGGATTGCATGGCGCGGCCATGCAATGCGCCAGGTCAAAGCGCAGCCCCTGTGATGCGAGCCGGTCAAAGTTCGGCGTCTGGCAAATGGGATTGCCCCACGTGTGGAAGCGCTGCGGCGAAACATCCTCAATGGCGATGAACAGCACATCAGGTTTGGAGGCGCCGCCTTGAGCCGGAGCCGAAGCCCCACTCGAGGGCATGGCTGCACTGGCCAACTTCCCTAGGGCCAAGCTTCCCATCAGCAACCCGGTTTGCTTCAGAAAATCACGACGATTCATGGTGGCAGAAAACTCCTCATTCAAAATGGAATCCATCGGCAGAGATAACCTGCCTGGCAGCACTGTCATTAATTCGGCCAAAATGCTCCCCCGATTTGGCTTTTGTCAAGCAATTGCGCCATCCGAACTCATGCCAGAGGGCAAAACAGCTTGCAATGCCTGTCATGCCTGGTGCTATAGTGACCCGCCTTGAACAGCCTTGGATGTCCCTTCCCCCCAAAACCCATCAGGCGTTCAGTTCATTTTAATTTTTATCCATGTAAGGAGAGAGCAGTATGCGGTTCGGTTCATTTTGCAAAGCAGTCGCAGTAAGCGCCGTATTAGTCCTGGCCGGCAAGGCCCAGGCCGCCGATTACGTCCGCTACAACCAGTGGAACACCACCAGCACCACCACGGACCTGACGGAAAGCTCCGCCAATGCCAATCAGGCGGGCAGCATGTGGCACTACGAAATCGTCGATGGCACTGCCACCGATGGCTCAGCCGATTTCGGCGGCGCCAATGCCTGGTGGAAGCAGCCCGCCACCGGCACCTCGAAATGGAATACGACCCAGTTGCGCTGGGAGGGCGACCAGCCCGGCGGCACCGGCACCTATCCGCGCGCAAACAATACCAATCTGGTGAGCAGCAACAACACCCTGTTTGGCTGGATCAGCCGCGCGACATGGACACCGCCTGCGCCTGGAAGCGTGACCATCAGCGGCAAAATCAATATTCAGACCGCTAATACCCAGCAATTAGGCGATTATGAATGGGTCATCGGCAAGCGCACCGCCGCCGGTGAATACACCGCTCTGGCTAATGGCAGCGTTACTCTTACGGCCATCAGTGTTCCCACGCTGGTGGATCTGGCGCCCCTGACCGCCCTGCAAAACATCCCCATGGCCAGCGGCGATGTCTTGTTCTGGACCGCGCGCAAAAAGACCAAAGTCACCACCGCCAACAACTGGTATCTGTTCGATAGCGACACTGCCTCCGGCGGCATCATGACCTTCAGTTTCACCCCCAGCTCCGCCGTCAGCGATTGGAAATCCCGCTAATTCGCCGCAGGTGATGACAACCAGCATTTACCAAAAAGCCCCGCTCATGCAGCGGGGCTTTTTTTGGTTTGAGGGTTGTGGCTTGTGGCTTGTGGCTTGGCGCTTGGGGCTTGTGGCTTGTGGCTTGGGCGGTCAGACTTTGGGCTTCAAGCTTTAGGATTAGACTTTATAGCTTCAGGCTAGTTGAATGAATCGACCCCGCAGGGGTCATATTTGAATAGCCACGGGTGCAACCCATGGAACTCGCCCTGGACCTGATCGACCCTGAAGGGGTCGAATGTGAATTAAACGTCAACCTGAATAGAATCGCATCACCAGCAGGTTAACCATAATATTGACTTAGAGCGTTCATTCTTCCGTGGTATTTCATTCATATTGGACCCCTTTAGGGTCCGGGTATTCATCACAATTCCCACGGGTTGCTACCCGTGGCTATTCATATTAGACCCTTTCGGGTCGCAACCGCTGGCGCAATAGCCCAAACCGTAAGCCATTCAGATTCATCCCCCCAAGCCACAAGCCCCAAGCCTCACCCCCCAAAGCCCTTTTTCCATTGACTTCCTGTCATGCCATTTGTTATGCACTTGCATGCCAGCATAAATTCCCCTGTTTCGGAACTGTTCATGTCGGACCAGCCAATGCAGCTCTTTGGGCAGACGATCAATGGGCTTACCGAGTCCACCTTGACCGAGCAGGTCTGCGCCATTTTGCAATCCGAAATTCAAAAGGGCCGCTGGCAAGTGGGCGAACGCCTTCCCAGCATTGGCCAACTCGCGCAGGAAACCGGCATTAGCCGCTGGCCCATTCATCATGCCTTCGAGATGTTGGCCGAGCGCGGATTTCTGCGCCTGGAGCAGCGCAGAGGCGCCTTTCTGGCCTCGGCCACGGGGCGCGGCGAAGGCGCCGTGGGCATTTTGCTGCTGGGCAAAGAGGCCTTTCCCGATCCCGTCCAGTTCCCGTATCGTCACCGCGCCATTGACGAAATCCTTCGCCAGGCCGGGGCGCGGAATCTCACCACCGAGCTCATGCTGCGCGACCGAACGGACGATCTCAGCACAATTGACTTGCAGCCGACCAGCCCGTTCAGCCCGCGCGTCAATGGCATCTTCTGCCTGCAGCCATTCAGCCATTTGTACCAGGATCCGCTGCCGCCCAACCGCATCCCGCTGGTATTTCAAGGGCCTTATACGATGGATTCACAGCCCACGGTCACAGGCGACACCGCCACGGGCATGTATAACCTGACGCGCAAAGTTATTGCTTTGGGCCACCGGCACATTGCCCAATTCATCGGGCAGCAGGCATTGGAAATCCCCGCCGTGGCCGAGCGCGCGCAGGCATTTGAACTGGCCATGCGCGACGCCGCTCTGCCAGTGGATCGCGAACTGGCCGAACGCACGAAGGCGACTCAGATTGAAGAAATCGAGCAGGTGCGCGAGCTTCTGCGCGCCACCCCGGACGTCACGGCCTGGGTCTGCCTCTCGCGCCGCCAGGCGCAGCAGGTCATTGCCGCTGCCGAATCCATTGGCCGGAGCGTGCCCGAGCACCTCAGCGTGGTGTGCTTTGGCGATGGCATGATCCTGGGCGATCCGCGCCGGCAGGTCACCTGCTATGCCCCCAACACCGTGGACATCGTCAAGACCTGTTTCGACGTGCTGGATATGCAAGCGCGCACGCGCCACTGCCCCCACAGCTTCATCATGGTCAAGCCGCTGATGATCGAGGGCGACAGCCTTGCGCCGCCTCCACGGCACGAAGCGCCGAAGCATCATCTCGTGCGGGGATTGCAGCCGGTTTAAGCGCAGTGACATAAAATAAGGCCAACCTCGCCATTTCATGGCGGGCATTTTCATAGGAG
>Ga0208826_1003202_pt1 | contig 11392 bp, 8 predicted proteins | sample AD_UKC115_MetaG_FD_184451 | JGI IMG/M metagenome (GOLD analysis project Ga0208826, IMG submission 184451) | Active sludge microbial communities of municipal wastewater-treating anaerobic digesters from Hong Kong - AD_UKC115_MetaG (SPAdes)... | ecosystem: Engineered > Bioreactor > Anaerobic >... | reverse complement strand
GAGGATGTCGAGGGTGAAGCCTTGGCCACCTTGGTTGTCAACAAGCTGCGTGGCACCCTGAGCGTTTCCGCCGTGAAGGCTCCCGGTTTTGGTGAGAGACGGAAGGCCATGCTCGAGGACATCGCCATCCTCACCGGCGGTCGTTTGATCTCCGAGGACATCGGCGTCAAGCTTGAGAACGTCGGAGTCGACTGGCTCGGACAGGCCAAAAAGGTTCATATCGACAAGGACAACACCACCATTATCGAAGGCTTCGGCCAGGATTCCGACATCAAGGCCCGGATCAAACAGATTCGAACCCAGATCGAAGAGACCTCCTCCGATTATGACCGTGAGAAGCTCCAGGAGAGGTTGGCCAAGCTCGCCGGCGGAGTCGCCGTCATCAAGGTCGGTGCCGCTACCGAAACCGAGCTGAAAGAGAAGAAAGCCCGGGTCGAGGACGCCATGCACGCCACCAAGGCCGCCGTCGAAGAGGGCATCGTTCCCGGCGGAGGAGTCGCTCTGCTCCGCTCCGAGAAAGCCCTTGAGAACGTCAAGTTCGAGGGAGACATGCAGCTGGGTCTGCAGATCATCCGCGAGGCTCTCAAAGAACCTCTCCGCATGATCGCCGAGAACGCCGGTCAGGAAGGCAGCCTCGTCGTCGCTAAGGTTCGTGAGCTCAAGAACAACGACGAAGGTTTCGACGCCTTAAAAGAAGAGTACACCAACATGGTGGAGAGCGGAATCATCGACCCCACGAAGGTCGTCAGAACCGCTCTGCAGAACGCCGCCTCCGTGGCCGGCATGATGCTCACCACCGAGTGCGTCATCTCCGAGATTCCCGAGGAGAAAGAGAAGGCCATGCCCGGCGCCGGCGCGCCTGGAATGGACATGTACTAAGAGAAAGAGAGTCTCTGAAAATAGGGCGGGCCGGGAAACCGGCCCGCTTTTTTTATTTCCCCTCCCAACTTATTCCCAGGGCTCACGGAAAGGGAGCTCCTGAGAAACGCCGGGCCGGTTCGTTCTGCTCTTTCTGAAGGCGCCCTTGTTCAGGTTTTAAAGGCGATTCGGCCCAGGAAGATTCTTCAAGACCCTTGAGGGAGCGATCCTCTCCCAGTCAGAGGGCGCCACCTCCTCCAGTGCCCTCGCAAGAGGCCCTTGAGTTTCCGTTACCAAGCGCTTAAAACAAAAAGGGGCGGGGCGTCTCCGCCCCGCCCCTTTCCAGCGGTTTCCCGGTAAGACAAAACCTCTTATCTTTAACTCTTCACGCCTGAGGGAAGCTCCAAACCATAGCCCCTCCTCTTATCCTCTCTCTTGAGAAGGAAGGCGAAGACCAGGGCCAAGAGCCCGAAACCCATGAAAACGGCCATAGGGAGGGTATAGTTGTAGACAACCTGCTCGGTTCCTCCCGGAAGAGGGGTCCTGGAAACAACGCAGAAACGGTCGAGAATCCAGCCGATCAGGGCCGGTACACCCGTCAAGCCCCAGTTCTGAATGTAAAAAATCAGGGCGAAGGCCGTACCCAACTGCTTTTCTGGAATCAGCTTAGGCACCGATGGCCACATGGCGGAGGGAACGAGGGAAAAGGCCACGCCCAAAAGAAGCATCAGAAGGAGGGCGAAAATCCAGTTGTTGATCGCCGGGAGGGCGAACAAGAGGTGAACGACGATCAGAAGGGAGGAACCCAGGAACATGATCGAGGCGGCCTTCCCTTTCCTGTCGACCATACGGCCGAAGAAGGGGGTCATGAAGATATTCCCGAAGGGAAGAAGGCCGGGAATCAGCCCCGCGAGAGTGGGCTTGACGTTGTACTTCTGAACCATGAGGTCGGCTGCGTACTTCAAGAAGGGGAATACCGCAGAGTAGAAGAGCACGCAGAGCATAGCGATATACCAGAACCCCAGGTTCTTGAGAATCAACTTGATGTCGGAGATTCGGAAAGAGTCCTCTTTCTTCTCCTCTTCGCCCGCCAGGCCGGCCTCGGAAACTTCGAGCTTCTTGTCCATGAAGCTGTAAACGATGAAGCAGATCAGCCCGATACAGAGCATGATCAAGGCCAAGAGAATCGGGGCCGAGACGTTCTTGAAGGCGGCGGCGATGGGAGCGCTGACCATCAGGGCGAGGGCGGTGCCGATTCTGGCGGTGGCCAACTGCATTCCCATGGCCAGGGCCATCTCCTTCCCTTTGAACCACCTGACAATGGCTTTGGAAACCGTGATCCCCGCCACCTCTACACCGACGCCGAAAATCGCATAGCCGATGGCGGCCAGCATCACTTGAGTCTTCCATCCAAAGAGGGTTGCGTCGGGAGGAAAGGTCGTGCTGATGGCAAAGTACTTGAGGCCGGCCCCGACAACCATGACCGCGGCGGAGGCGATGCCGGTGAAGCGTATTCCCATCTTGTCCAGAATGATTCCCCCGATGATCAGCATCAGGAGGAAGACGTTGAACCACCCGTAAGCACTGGTAAAGAAGCCGTATTCACTGCTACTCCATCCACGTTGAGTCTCCAGCATAGGCTTCAACGGGGCCATGACATCGGTGAGAAAGTAGCCGCAGAGCATGGTTATGGAAACAACGCTCAACGCGGTCCATCTTGCCGTCGCAGACTCACGCAGGGATTGTTTAATCCTTTCCACCATTTCGTTAACCCTCACTTCTAGATTTTGTGTTCACTCTCACTCGCTTCCTTCTGCCCAACTCTCTCGACGGGATCGCCCCGTTTTTCATGCCGAAGGGAGAGAAGACCCCAAGGAAGAGCAGAAAAATCAGTTTACCATAGGAGGGGATCGGGGACAAAGGGGTGAAGGAGTTTCTTTTTCTCTCCCGAGAATCTTCCAGGGGAGAAAACGCTTCCCTCGAAGGAAGGGGATGACGGCTCACCCAAGAATCGGAAGAGAAGGTCTCTCCACTTACTCCCCCCTGTTGGGTTGGAAGACCGTTTTCGGGTATACTTGGAAAAAGGTTTTTCGGGAGGTGACAGTGGACTACAAGGTTGAAAAAACTCCCCACCGCGTCGATGTCCTCTGGGAAGGAAACACGTTGAAAGAGGAGGAGATCGTCCTCTTTCTCAACCGTTTCTCCCCCTACCGTCGAGGCGAAGAGGAGACCATGGAGGAGTACCTTGAGAACGCTCCCGATTTTATCCCCTGTAACCGCGCCTCCGACGGTTCCTTCTTTCTCCTCTCCCTCTCTTCCATCCTCTACCTGAGGGAGAAGGCGACCGTTAACGAAGAGGGTTCCACGAAGATAAGGCTCCACTTCGGGGAGGAGATCTCCCTGGAGGTTGAACAGGTTCAGCCCCTCCCTCATGGACGGACCCGTCCCTTAGATATCCTCAACACTCCCGGCCGCTTTCTCTCCTTTCTTTACGGAGGAAGACGCCTCTTCACCAACCGCTCGAGAATCCGCTGGGCCGATCCACTCTGAAGGGTCGAACAAGGAGACAACCATGGGCTACATCGAGAAACTCTTGGATTATCTGGAACAGATAGGCGGGGAGCGGGTCTTTTTCCCGGTCGACGAACTCCCCTTCGCGGAAAAAGAGGGTCAACGGCTTCCTCTGGGCAAGAAGGTCCTCTCGCCGGAAGAGAGGGGTGTCGTAGAACGGGAGATTCTCTCCCTCTCCCAGGGCCATGAACGCTTCACGCTCAAGGAGAGACCCTATCTCTTCTACCGAAGGGAGAAGGGGTTGGAGATTCTCAGGAGCCATCCCCAAGGCCGAGCCCCAGTGAGCCCTCAACCAATACCCCCCAGAGAGGAGCCTCTCCCCCGGACCGTTGAGTCTTCCCCCCAGAGCGTTTCGCCATCGACCTCTTCCCCTGTGGGTGGCGGTGAAGAGAGAAGAGGAGGAGCGGAACCCTCCTTTCGTCTCCTTCCCCTCTTCCATGAGATGCTCAAGAGGAAGGCCTCGGACCTTCACCTTTCCACTCTCTGCCCCCCCTACCTTCGGGTCGACGGAGACATGGCCTCTCTGGAAAGGCCACCCTTCATGGAAGAAGAGCTCATGGCGGGGATTGAAGAGTTCACCCCCCAGCGGAACCTCAAGGAACTCGAAGAGACCAACGACACGGACTTTGCCATCGAACTTATTGAAGGCCACCGGTTCCGGGCCAACCTCTTCAGGGACAGAAAGGGCCTCTGCGCCGTCTTCAGGCACATTCCCTCGAAGATTCTGACCCCGGAAGAGATCAAGCTCCCTTCGGTGATTCTCGACCTCTGTCTCTTCCCCAAGGGGCTGATTCTTGTCACCGGTCCAACGGGAAGCGGAAAATCCACAACCCTCGCCTCCATGATCCATTGGATCAACCAACGGGAGAAGAAGCACATCATCACCGTGGAGGACCCCATCGAGTTCGTTCATGAAAACGAGCTCTCCCTGGTCAACCAGAGGGAGGTCCAAGTCCACACGGCCTCGTTCAAGAGAGCCCTGAAGGCGGCCCTGAGGGAGGATCCGGACATCATCCTGGTCGGGGAGATGCGAGACCTGGAGACCATCGCCATCGCCATTGAGATGGCCGTAACGGGGCATCTTGTCTTCGGCACGCTCCATACTTCGACGGCCATCGGAACGGTGGACAGAATCATCGACCAGTTCCCCTCGGGCCAACAGGCACAGATACGAACCATGCTCGCCGACGCCCTGATCGGAGTCGTTTCCCAGATGCTCTGCAAAAAAGAGGGGGGAGGCAGGGTTGGAGCCTATGAGGTTCTCGTCGTGAACCCCGCCGTCTCCAACTGTATCAGAGAGGGGAAGAACTTTCAGATCGCCACTCTGATGCAAACCGGAAAGAGCATGGGAATGCGTTCCATGAACGACTCTCTCCAGGAGCTTGTGGAAAGCACCCTTATCTCTCCCGACGAGGCCCTCAACAAGGCTCTGGACAAGGAGAACCTTAAGAGATCCCTGACGGCGAAAAAGTTTATTCCCGCTCCCTAAGGCTCAGGAGCGTTTCTCCCAGACTCCGTCGACCTTGCCGATGTAGAGGCGGTGGTAGTCTTCCTGAGGGTAGAGGGGAAGAATCTCCTCCATGCCGAAGTTTCTAGGGTCCAAGTCTTGAAAGTAGATCTTGCGGCACTCCAGAACCAAACGTGCCTCTTCGAAGGCCACTCCCCCTCTCGGCGTCTCCAAGGGGGTCAGGCCCGCCCCTTCGCTCTTGTTCTCATCCTTTCCCGAGTGGGTGCCGCAATACTCGAGCATGGGCCGGTACTCTTCCCGGAAAAAGGAGAGTGTGAAGAGGTCGAAACGGTCCATCAGGGTCCTGGTGTAGCGCTGAGGACGAAGGAAAACGAAGGCCACCTTCTGATTCCAGAGAACGCCGAAGCCTCCCCAAGAGGCGGTCATCGGGTTAAAATCCCCGGGCTTTCCAGGGGTGATGAGCATCCACTCCTGCCCGACCATCCGAAAGGGGTTACCGCTCATCTTCTCCGCAGGGACCTCACGAAAGAGTTTTTCCATGGTTCACCTCTCCCTTGATGGTAGCACGGGAGAGGGGGTTCTCCCTAGAGGGAGAAGAAGATTCGCCCTCCACCGACATTTTTTCTCCAAGCAGAAGGACCGCGTCGTCGGGCTCTCCGGTCACCCAACGGTAGAGTTCATGCCGCCAACGGCGGGGAGAAGAATCGTCAGAGTCGTCCCCTCCCCCCACCGGGAGGCCACATCGATCCACCCCCCATGACTGCGGACAATGGCCCGAGAAGAGGACAATCCCAGCCCACTCCCTCCCAGCTTGGTCGTGAAGTAGGGATCGAAGATCCTTCCCAGGTTCTCCTGGGGGATTCCTCTCCCTTGGTCAGTAAATCCGATCTGCAGGTGGGGTTTTCCCCCTCCTCCGTCTGCGTTGAAGGAGACTCTCCTGGCCGAAACGAAAAAGTTTCCCCCTTCGGGCATCGCCTGAAGGGCGTTGATCGTCAGGTTCTGAAAGACCTGGGTGATCTCCCCTTCATCGATCTCGACTGGAGGAAGGTCTGGCTCAATCTCGAAAACCGGCCGTACAGGGCTCCCGTTCAGAGCGAAGAGAACCGTTTCCCGAAGGAGCTTTTCGATCGTGTAGATCCGCCGTTTCGAAAGGTTCGGCCGAGGGAGCTCCCGAAGCTTTCTGACGATCTCCTGGGCACGCATGACCGCTATCTCTGCCTGGTCCAGCCTCTCCATGCTTTTTTCAGAGATTCCGGAACCGCTCTTCTTCACCAGCGAGATGTTCCCTAAGAGAGTCGTCAGGATGTTGTTGAAGTCGTGGACATGCTGTCAACAAAGGTCCGGAGCTTGCCGATCTCTTGGGAACCGTCCCCTCGGCCCAAGAGACCGGCAAGTGGCTCAAGAGGTTTCAGCACTATGACGGCACCGGTCACCTCCCCCACCCCCTCCAGGAGGGGAGAAAAGAGAACCCTTAGGGGAACGGGCCCTTTTCCTTCTCTTCGGATGATATACTCCCCTGTTTCCTCCACCCCCTTCAGGAGGACCCTTTTCAGGGGATGTTCTTGGAACGGTTCTCCCTGAAGGCTGAAGAGGGGCACTCTTTCCGCAAGCCTCAGTCCTAAAACCTGCTCTTCTTCTCGGAAGAGTAGATTCTGGGCGCTCTTGTTGAGGTACTCGATCCGACCGGACGCATCGACCGCGACCATGGGCAAGGCAAGGGCTTGCGCATAAGCTCCCTGCCTTCTCACCCGTTCACGAAGACCCTCTTCCCACCGGACACGCTGGAGCGCCACCTCTACGGTTCTCTCCAGTTCTCTCTCGTAAAAGGGTTTCATGAGATAGCCGAAGGGAGAGGTCTTCTGGGCCCTTCGAAAGGCTTCATCGTCGTCGTAGGAGGTGATATAGACGATAGGAAAGAATCTCTTCTCTAAAAGTCTCTCGGTCGCCTCGATCCCATCCTCGCCGTTCTGAAGGTCCATGTCCATGAGAACCAGGTCAGGCTGTCTCTCCAGGGCCAGAGCGACCCCTTCCTTGGAGTGTCCGGTGTTTCCCACCACCTCGTAGCCGTAGTGCCGTAAGACCGATTCGATGTGGGCTCCTACGACTCTCTCCCCTTCAACGACGAGAATCTTCCCCTTTTCAGCCCTCTCCAAACCCTCTTTGGAACCTCTCAACGGTCGATCCATCGTTTCCTTACCTCCAGACAAGGTCAAGAGTTCAAAGGTCGCCACTCCGGCCCTTTCCACATCCTTTCCTTCCGCAAGTCCTTTGAGACGACAGAACTCTTACCAATTCCTGAAAAGTTTTTCCGCTCTCTCTCCCAGGGAGAGAAGCTCTGAGAATTCACTTTCTGGCTGACAGAAACGGCGGTTTATCGCCGATCATTCTGGATTCTTCAGAATGTCTCTGCTATGCTTTCGAGTATGAAGAGATCCTTCCACTCTGCCACAAGGAAAGGTTTCCAAGACAAGGAGAGCGTTTCGGGAGTTCTCCTTGTCTCTCCACTGTTAAATAGTTGATAGGAGCCGTTTCCTTGTTATGATATGTTCGCGCCGACCTTTCTACGAGGAGGACTCCTGGATGGATGACACCGGTCCGATGCACACCTTACCCTCGGATTCCGCCATCGGACCGAACCCTCGGGGCGAACCTCGAAAAACGACAAAACCTCCTTTGTCGGAACCCACTTTTTTGTTCTCCTCTTTATCACCTCCACATAAAAGGAGTATGAATATACTTTTGTAAAATGTCAATAGTTGTTTTACTTTTGTGATGACAAAATCTACATTGATTGACATAGCTGTCGCCCTAAGGCTTAAGTCCGCCAGGACCAAGCTCAACCTGAGCATTAAGCATATCAGCAAGGCGACGGGGTTCTCCTACGGGATGATCTATTTTTCCGAGAGCGGTCGCAACTCCGTCTCCACCGCCTACCTCTCTTACCTCTCCTCCTTGGGAATCAACGTGGACTGGATTCTCACAGGAAAGGGCCACATGTTCTCACGAGAGGAGGAAAACCCCGGTAAGGAACGGCCTCTCACTCTCCTCTCCCAGGGCGCCTTCTCCTCCGACCGCTCCGGCCAAGGGGTCATGGAAACGATAGGCCTCTCTTCCTCTCTTCTCGAAGGCCTCGTCGCTCCTTTTCTCTTCAGGGTAGAGGACCGTTCCATGGTCCCCCTCATCTCTCCCGGCGACCGTTTGTTGACCGATGGAGACCCCAAGATCGCCGACCTTCCCCTCGAAGAGGGAATGCTCTACCTTGTCAGGCAGCCAAGCCGTAAGGAGGAGAAGGAGAACGTTTTTCCCCGCTATATCAAGAGGCTCGAAGGCCCTCTCCTCTTCTTTTACCCCTTGAACATCGCCGAGTTTGAGCCCTTAACCCTCTCCCCTCAGGAGAGCCCCCTCTCCGAACTTATCCTCGGAAGGGTTGTGGGCCTCTTTCGATCGTTTCCCGCCCCCTAACCTACCTCCGAAAGAGGACGGAAGGACTTCTGAAGTGCCTTTTTCCCCCTCGTCTTTCAGCGTCTCTTTGACTTCTCCCCTTCCACAACGACTCTGTTACGCCCCTCCCGCTTGGCCCTGTAGAGACAATCGTCCCCCTTATCGATCAGGGAAGCCGCCGTATCCCCAGAAGCGTAAAGGGCAACCCCCAAACTTATGGTGACGGAGACACCGCTGATCTCTTTCGATTCCCCCTCCACGGCCCGCCTGATCCTCTCGGCCACCGCCCCCGCTTTCTCCAAGGGCGTCCTGGGAAGAACGGCGAGGAACTCCTCTCCTCCGTAGCGGCCCAGGATGTCCGTCTTCCTGAGCCCCTTTTTCAAAAGCCCGGCGACGCATTCCAAAACTTTGTCTCCAACGCCATGGCCATAGGTATCGTTCACATCCTTGAAGTGGTCGATATCCCCCATGATCACCGAGAGGGGTTCCTGATAACGGATTCCTCTCCCGATCTCCTCTTCCAATCGTTCAAAGATGTGCCTATGGTTGAAGAGTTTGGTCAAACCGTCTCTGACGGACCTCTCTTTAAGCTCCCGGTTCAACCGTTCCAGGTCCTCCTGCGTCCTCTTCAAGAGGGTGATGTCCTTCATGACCCAGAGGTAGTAGACCCCCTCCCGGGATTCGATCACCTCCCCGGAGAGCAGAGCCGTAAGTCTCTCCCCCTTCGCCGTTTTTAAGGGGACCTCAAGGTTCCTGATCCCTCTCTGAGCGCGAACCCGTCGCCTCAACATCACCTCCCGCCCCTTGCTCTCGATGAACCCCAACCCTGAAGCGGTGAAACCGACGACCTCTTCTCTCTTGAAGCCCATGACGCGTAGGAAGCTCTTGTTGACATCGACGATGGTCCCGTCTTCGATCTCGGAAACCACCATGAGGGTCGGGTTGAGGTGAAAGAGACGAGAGAACCGTTCCTGGGATATCCGCAGGAGCCTCTCCGCTTCCACTCTCTCGGTCATATCCCGGCTGACGCAGAAGAGGACCTTTTGATCGCTCCATCGGCCTTTAACGAACTTTGTCTCCACAGGGATTTCGCTCCCTCCCCTCTCCTGAAGAGGGAAGTGGAGGATCTGCTCCTCTCCCCGGAGGATCTTGTTCAACTGCCTCTGGACCTTCTCCCGCACCCCCGGCGGGTGGAGGAGGGTGGCCGATTGTCCCTTCAACTCTCTCTCCTGGTAACCCAACCTCTCCTCCAGAGAGCGGTTGACGACGAGAATCTTCAGATCATCGTCAAGGATAAAGAGAAAATCGTTGACCCTATCGAAGAAAGACCTGAGGTTCTCTTCGCTCTCTCGAAGGTGCCTCTCCACCTCTTTTCTCTCGGTGATGTCCCGGGCGAAGCCAACGGTTCCCAAGACTCTCCTCTTTTCCCCAAAAACAGGCGCCTTGTAAATCTCCTCCCACCCTTGGTGCTCCGATACTCCGCGGCTCTTTTCCTCTAAGAAGAACCTCTTTCCGCTCCTTATCACCTTCATGTCTTCACGTCGAAATTTTTGGGCCAACTCTTCGGGCCAGACGTCGAACACCGTCAGGCCCGGGAGCTCTTCCCTCTTCTTGTGAATACTTTCTAAGAAAGCGGAGTTCGCCCCCTCGAATCTCCCCTCCCTGTCCTTCATCCAGACCGCAAAGGGAAGGTTGTCCAGCAGAGCCTGTTGCTGAGCCTGGAGCTTCACCAGAGCCCTCTCCGCCATCTTTCGCCGGGTTATCTGCCGGACAATGATGAGAACCCTCCCCCCGGAGAAGGGGACAAAGCGTGCCTCGAAGCTCTCCTCGCTCCCTGAAAGGAGAAGAGAAAACTCATGCTCTTGGGAGGCTCTCTTCTCCACGGTCTTTCTCAAGACCCGGGCCAAGCCGTCGGAGATCGACGGAGGAAAGAGTTTCGACACAGGTTTTCCCTGGACCTCTTCTTGGAGAATGAGGAGGGGCGCCTTCTCCCCGGCCTGAAAGTCGAGAACCTTTCCCTCCTCGTCGAGAAGAAGGAGAAGGTCCGGGAAAGCGTTTAAGATCTTCCTCAACTCCTCGGAAGAGCGGTCCCTGGTCTCTTGCCACTGCCGCTCCCTGTCGATATCCGTAAAGGTCGCCATAAAACGGCGAACCTTGAGAAGGCCGCCCGCGAAGAGGACTCCCCTGACGACCAGCCACCGGTACTTCCCGCTTTTGCAGAGAAGTCTCTGCTCTGAATGGAAGAGCCCCTCCTCCTTCTGGTTTAAGAACTGGCTCCACTCCCTCTCGACCCGTTCTTTCTCCTCCGGATGAACCCTCCTCCACCACTCTTCGCAGCTCGACCCGATCTCTTCGGAACCGTACTCCAAGAGCCTTTTCCAGGCTTCAGAATAGAAGACCTCTCCACTCTCCAGGTCCCAATCGATAACGCCCTCTTCGACTTCCTGGTCTCTCTTCTTCGGCTCCTTCTTCTTCTGCGGGTTGTGACCCATAGATCTCCCCCCTCGCTTCGCGGTTTGGATCTATTTTGCCACGCCCTCCCGGGGTTTAGCAAGGATTCCGAAAAACATCAAGGAGTTGAAACCCTGGCGAGAATCCACTCCGAGAGTGTTTCCAAAAAGCCTGGCATGAAAGCCTTTTCCAAGGAAGAGTACTCCGAAGGACTCCCCGTCTTCGCCTGTTGGAAGAGGTGGTTTCCGCCCGGAAGAACCCGTATGGTTACATCCCCGTTTCCTCCCCTCTTTAAGGCCTCCCGAAGGGGAGAAACGTTCTGCTCCGGAGAGACCTGCAGGTCTAGGGCCCCATAGAGGGCGAGAACCGGGCACTTCACCCTCTCATGGGCCTGAGCGGGATCGTAAGAGAGAAAGAACCTAGTCCAAGGCGAACGGAGCGTGGCGAGCTGAAGAGCGGCGTAGGAGCTTACGAAGGCCTCGGTGTCAGAAACACTTCTTCGCTCTTCTGGTCCCATGGTCTTGAGGCTTTCCCGGATTCCCTCCTTCACCGTTCTTTCAAGCTCCTCCGCTCCCCCTGGGGAGTTGAGCAGGACGTAGACCC
>Ga0208826_1003199_pt1 | contig 11402 bp, 8 predicted proteins | sample AD_UKC115_MetaG_FD_184451 | JGI IMG/M metagenome (GOLD analysis project Ga0208826, IMG submission 184451) | Active sludge microbial communities of municipal wastewater-treating anaerobic digesters from Hong Kong - AD_UKC115_MetaG (SPAdes)... | ecosystem: Engineered > Bioreactor > Anaerobic >... | reverse complement strand
TAGAAGAATACTTCATAATAAAGATCAAACAGGCAAAAGTATACAAGAAGCTTTAGTTGATTATGCTAAAAGGATAAATATTCAAATACTCACAGACCATACAGCAATAGATATAATCACAAACAATCATCATTCAGAGGATAATCAGGAATTATATGTTCAACCTGAAAGCATGGGGGTGTATGTTCTTGATAATAAATCATTTACAGTAAAACGAATACTTTCTCATAAAGTGGTTCTTGCAACTGGAGGAGTAGGAAATCTTTATTTGCATACAACAAATCCAGAGATAGCGACAGGTGATGGATTGAGCATGGCTTATAGAGCTTCAGTCGATATCATAAATGCGGAATTTATTCAATTTCATCCAACTTCACTTTTTCATAGAGACATAAAAAGGTTTTTAATATCAGAGGCTTTGAGAGGTGAAGGAGCTAAACTTTTTAATCCTAAAGGGGAAGCCTTTATGTCACGATATACACCTCTTGAAGAGCTGGATTCGAGAGATATTGTTGCTCGAGCTATCTTTGAAGAGATGGGAAGGATCGGAAGCGAATATATGCTCTTAGATGCTGCAAATTATTATAAGGGTAAAGTTCCGTTAAAAGATAGATTTACATCAATATATAAGACCTGTCTTGAAGGTGGGATAGATATAACAAAAGAACCTATCCCTATAGTTCCAGCGGCTCATTACTTTTGTGGAGGTATAAGAGTAGATCTTCATGGAAGAACAAGTCTGAAAAACCTGTATGCAGTTGGTGAAAGTAGTTGTACAGGTCTTCATGGAGCCAATCGATTGGCATCGACTTCTTTATTAGAAGCTGTTGTTTTTAGTAAGGCGATTTGTGATGATTTTGTTGATAACTTCACAAAAATAGAAAAATCAAGATTCACATCTATTCCATTCTGGAAAGAGCCATCTCAAACTTTTCAATTTGATCCTCTTCTTATAAAACAGGATCTGATGAATATTCAAATGACAATGTGGAATTACGCTGGAATAATAAGAACAACAAAAGGACTGGAAAGAGCTCTTGCCGATTTGAACTATTTTGCCCATAGAATTTTTCAATTTTATAAAGAATCGAAATTAAATAGAAATATTATTGAACTGAGAAACTCAGTTGTTTCAGCTCAAATAATAGTCAATGCTGCTCTTCACAATAGGAAATCTATAGGGTGTCATTATATAAAAGATGAGTAAGATAAATCATTTAAAATAAAAGTTAAATCAATATTTTTCTTCAGTTTTGTGCTTATAACTTATATTTATAAAAACGATGGGCTTATAATTATTCATAAAAACTCTACCTCTATTCAATTTAATATTTTGTAAGGTTTTCAAGCGTATATTATCGTATATTTTAAAACAGTAACTTTGAAGAATTGCAATTGATTAAGTTTTTAATTATAATTAATTTAAAATTTAAGGAAAATTCGCACAGGTTTGCTAAATATGTCTGATAGAATAAATATTTGTGAAATGCATTTTCCTTTACTTGTTCTTGGCTATGGAAGGAGACTTGGAATCTGGGTTTCAGGATGTAATAAAAACTGTAAGGGTTGCATATCTCCTGAATTTAAAAAAAAATCAGGCTATTTTTCTTATTCTACATCATATTTACAAAGTGAAATAGAACGTCTTATTTTTGAAAATAGATTAAATGGAATAACTATTTCAGGTGGAGAACCATTCCTTCAGTGGAAACAATTGCGAGAGATGATTTTACCTTTGAGAGAAAAATTCTCAGATTTAGATGTACTCGTCTTTACAGGATTTAAGTTCAATAGAAAACTGAATGGATTCGAAAAGGAAAATCAAAATTATGGAGAAGTTCAAAGTGAAGACAAAATCTGGAAAGAAAATATCAAATTTGATATATTTTTTTATAATTTCTAATTTTCTATCGGTAATCTTTTATTTTTTTTATAAGAATAATATTAAAAATTGCATAAATAAAAGAAATTAAAAAATTAAACTATTAAATGAAAATGGAAGTATAAAACTAAACTTCTCAAAATTTACAAACCTTATTGACGAAAAAATTGAAGATACTCAAAAAAACCATTTAAAATTATCATGTTAGATTTTACCATTAAAGGTATCTCATTTCGTGATTTTATTTCTAAATTTTGAAATGAATAATAACTTAAATTTCAAATAACCAGAATATTGTAAGATTAAATAATTAATTAATATATTAAAGTTTAAATACACATCATAATATATTGTTATATTAAGATAATGTCAACAAAAGAATTGATAGTATTTTTAAAAGAAACAGGAAATGAATATATTTTAAGAAGATGGTTGAATGTGTATCAAAAATATGATGTTAAAATATTAAATATGAATAAAGTTAGTAAAACATTTGAAGGACATACACATTATGTTAATTCAGTTTGTTTCTCTCCTGATGGAAAATATATTGCAATTGGAAGCTCTGATAATACAATAAAACTCTGGGATATTAAAACTATACGAATAGGGTAATTTTCAAATAAAAGTTAAAAAATATAAATTTTGTAATAATAGCATGCTTTATTTTGCAAAATGATAAAAATAAATTTTTAAGGCAATAGCTATTATCAATCTATTGCCTTAAAATACAAATTTTATTATATTTTATTCACAGATTTTTATCGAAATTAAGCTTAAATTTTAACAAGTGTAGTTTTGAAGCATCGATTTTTATTTATTTTTTAAAGGAATAATGGTAAACGTTATCTAAAAGCTATTGAAAGTCCTTTATAAAGATCCGGGACCTTTGACTTTAACGATAAAAATTTTATTCCCGGGCTTTAGAATTTAGACTGTAATATTTTTAAATCAGGAGTTATTATGAATAGTAAAGAAACAAAAGAATTTCAAGCTTACACGAAACAACTTCTCGATCTGGTTATCCATTCTATATACATTCATAAAGAGATATTTTTAAGAGAACTTATATCCAATGCCTCAGATGCCCTCGATAAGATCAAATTTGCATCTTTGACAAACCCTAATTTACTTGAAAAGGATGAAGAATTATATATCGAAATAAAGCTTGATAAGGATGCAAGAACCATAACCATCAATGATAATGGTATAGGCATGACTTATGATGAAGTCATTCAGCATATAGGAACTATAGCTCACTCTGGAACCAGAAACTTTTTTGAAAATATTAATGAAAATAATGAAAATAATAAATTTAATGAGACTAAACTGGAACTTATTGGCCAGTTTGGTGTCGGTTTTTATTCTTCTTTTATGGTTGCAAAAAAAGTTGTTATTCTTACAAAGAGTCCTTTTAGTGACAAAGGTGTAAGATGGGAATCGGATGGAAATGGAACTTATACCATAGAAGAATATGATAAACATAAAAGAGGAACTTCTGTAATCCTGTTTCTAAGGGATGATGAAAAGGATTCTGAAAATACTGATGAAGATTCCTATAGTAGCTATCTTGAGGAGTGGAAGATTGAAGAACTCGTTAAAAAATATTCAGATTTTATCAGATACCCTATCAAGATGGAGATGACAACTTTTGAAGAAAACAAGGATGAAAAAGATAAAAAACAAAAAGAAAAAAGAGAAATAAAAGTTCTTAATAGTATGACTCCTCTATGGATGAGAGAAAAAAGCACCATTAAGAAAGAAGAGTATGATGAGTTTTATAAATCAACTTTTCATGATTTTCTATCTCCTGAAGAAGTTATTCATGTCAAGGCTGAAGGCGTTATAGAATATACTGCTCTTCTGTTTATTCCTTCTAAAGCACCCTTTGATATCTATTCACCAGAATATCAAAAAGGATTAAAACTTTATTCTAAAAGTGTTTTCGTTATGGATAATTGCAAAGATTTACTGCCAGATCATTATAGATTTGTTAAAGGTCTTGTGGATTCCCCTGATTTTTCACTTAACATTTCACGAGAAATATTACAACATGATAAACAACTTAGAGTAATAGCAAAAAACCTTGAGAAGAAAATTACAGATACTCTTATATCAATGATGAAAGAAAAAAGAGATACCTATGAAACCTGGTTTAAAGAGTTTGGACCTATAATTAAATCTGGCATTTATGCTGACTTTTTGAAGGAAAAAACATATTTGCATGACCTTTTAGTGTTTGAGTCTACAAATGATAAATCACATATGACTTCTTTAGATGAGTATATAAGCCGAATGAAAGATGGGCAAAAAGAGATACTCTATATATCTGGTTTTGATAGAAAAATATTAGAAAATCATCCTCAGGTAAAAGCTTCTATAGATAAAGGTTATGAGGTTCTTTTCTTTCTGGATAAGATAGATGAGTTCATGGCAATGAATATACCACAATACAAGGATAAGCCTTTAAAATCACTTAACCGTGCAGAATCTGATGAGAACAAATCGGATATTTTAAAGGATAAGGAAGGTAACATAAAAGAGCTTCTAACACTTATCGAAAAACATTTAGCTGGAAGGGTTAATAAGGTTGAACTTTCAAACAACCTGAAAGACTCTCCATCCTGCATAGTTAGTTCGAATTCTGGACTTAGTTTGCAGATGGAGAAAGTTCTTTCTGAAATTGAGGGTCAAAAAATTCCTAAAGCTGAAAAGATTCTACAACTAAATCCTGAAAGTCCTATATTTAAAAGGATGGAAGCATCTTTTAAGGTAGATCAAAATTCCCCAAAGATAAAATATTTTGCTGAAGTTCTTTATGGTGAAGCTCTACTTCATGAAGGATTACTTCCAGAAGATTCAATAGAATTTGTTAAAAGTTTAAACTCGCTTTTAGGTGAAAATTAAACGATTATAATGAAATTTATCTCTCTTCATTTTTTATTACAGTCAAATATTTGTGGATAAGACTTTATAAATAAACTCTAAAGTCTATTTTTTATATAACTTACCTGGTTAAGAAAAGTCAATTTTAGTTATAGATTAATCAAATTTATTTCAGGACTACTAAAACGAGAAAAATATTGACAAAAAATTAAAGAATATAATATTTAATTTGCTTTGATGTTCTTCAAGGCAGGGTGAGATTCCCGACCGGTGGTAAAGCCCACAACCCTTTTAAAAGGTGGATGCGGTGAGATTCCGCAGCCGACAGTATAGTCTGGATAGGAGAAGAACATGGTAAAACTTGAAAATATAGACTTTTCTTTTGATAATAAATTAATACTTTCAAATATTAATGCAAAATGCGATTCTGCAGAGTTCATTTCCTTTATCGGCCCTTCGGGATGCGGTAAAACAACTTTGCTTCACCTTATTGCCGGTATTTATAAACCTCAAACTGGTAAAATCATAAATACTTTTGAGAGAGTTTCGTTTGTTTTTCAAAATGATTCTCTTCTTCCCTGGTTAAATGTATTACAAAATGTTCTACTTCCTTTAGAGATAGAAAAAGGCAAGATTACTACAGATGATAAAGAAAAAGCCATCTCTATACTTTCAGAAGTTGGACTTCCGGATATATCCAGGTTATACCCTTCGGAACTTTCAGGTGGTATGAGAAAGAGAGTCGAATTGGCTCGTGCTCTTGTTTCTCAACCAGAGCTATTGATACTTGACGAACCGTTTTCCTCTCTGGATGTTATAAATAGAGAAAGGTTGAATGTTCTTTTAAAAAAACTTTTTATTAATCATAAATTTTCAGTTATTCTTGTAACTCATTCTATAGAGGAAGCTGTCTTTCTTTCTAACATAATATATGTTATGTCAGATAAACCATCGAGTATAATTTCAACTTTTGAAAATAAAGAAGCTAGAATACCTGCCCAGTATTTTTTACTTTCCTCACAACAACAGGTTATTGAATCCAATATAAGATTGCGTGTAAGTGAAAATTGGCAAAATTTAAGTGAAAATGGCCAATATAAACGAATTAAATCAAAAAACCTACAATCTGAAAAAGTTGCAGTTAAAATTCAAGAAAAAGAACCACTGAAAAATAGGCTAAAAAAATCCATATATTCAATTTTAATACCATTTGAACTGGTTTTTATTTTTTATCTTTTAGAATTTATTAAGAAAAAGTTCAATATCGAAGATTTCTTTTTGCCCTTACCATCTTCTATTTTAAAAAGATTCTCAGAAACAATGCAGACAGGTTTTATCTTACCCCATATATTTCAAACTGTTTTGGAATCTCTATGCGGATTTATAATAGCATTTATTCTTTCGTTAATCTCAGGTTATCTTTTAAGTAGAAGCAAATTCCTGTATAACCTTGCCATGCCTTATATTATTGCTTTCAACACAATACCATCGGTAGCATTGATACCATTTTTGATACTCTGGTTTGGTTTTTCAATAGTTCCTAAGATAATAATTTCAATAATTGTCATGTTTTTTCCAATGTTAATCACAAACATCACGGCGTTTATTCAAATACAACAGCAATATAAAAACCTGCTTATATTTTATAAACCATCGGCCTTTGAGAGATTTAAAAGGTTTGAATTCCCAGGAGCGCTGGCATATATATTTTCTGGAGTAAAAGTTTCAATAACTTTATCAATAATCGGAGCAGTTGTGGGAGAGTTCCAGGCAGGTTCGGTAGGACTTGGTTCTCTTATACTTATAGCTAAAGCTAACTTTGATACACCTCTTATGTTTGTAGCTCTTTTATGGCTAATAATACTTGGCCTTACTTACTTTTCACTTGCAAACTTCATATATATAATAGTCACAAAAAGGAAAAAAATTACGAAAGAAAATTAAAAGATTTTGAAAAAGGAGATTAACTATGTATAAAAAGAGAGGTTTGTCTATTAAAAATGTAAAAAAGTTGCAGACCTTGATTGCTTTAATTTTGCTTTCAGGTTTTTGCTTTACATCAATTTTAGAAACCACTAAAGCAAATGCAGCTAACTTTGATGATATGAATCTTTTGATAGGTTATATTCCTCATGTTCAATTTACACCTTTATATGTTGGGATAGAAAAAGGAATATTTCAAAAATATGGGATCAATCTTAAAATTGATTACTCATTTGGCAGGGATATATTTGGCCTTTTGATGGCAGAAAAAGCTGATTTTGCATTGACAGATTCAGATGAACTTATTATAAGCTGTGAAAAAGGAATGGGGCTTAAATCTTTTTTTCAGTACTATCAGGATTTTCCTATTTCTATGGTTGCTTTAAACCAGAATGTAAAACCTGAAGACCTCTATGGAAAAAAGATTGGCCTGCCTGATTTTTATGGAACAAATTATATTGGAACACTTCTTTTCGTCAATAGATATGGACTTGCCAATAAAACAGAAATAGTAAAAATAGGTTATACCCAGATCCAATCGCTTGTGAGTAAAAAAGTTGATGTTGTCGCTTGCTATTACAATAATGAGCCTATTCAACTGAGGTTGCAGGGATATAAGATAACCGAATGGAAGATAAAAGACTTTTCAAATCTCGTTGGTGGTTCATTTGTATCATCTGAAAAAAATTTAAAAAATAAGCATGATCAATTTTCTCGATTAATCAAAGCTCTTACAGAATCTATAGAATATACTAACTCAAATAGAGATGAGGCTCTTGATATAGCATATAGAACAATAGGCTCATTACAACCTCAGATGCGAGAATTCTGGAAAGAAGTCCTAAATGCAACTTTGCAGCTTATCTATGGAAAAGATCCAGTTGGTTCATTAAACACTGAAAGATACAGATCAACTGTCTCTATACTTTTCAATTTAAATTTCATCAAATCAGAAATGAATCCATCTCTTTTTCTAGAATTTATTAAGTAGTAAAGTAAATTTTCTAGCTCATTTATCTAATTGATGAGTAATTGCGTTCGATGACAATAAATATCTAAAATTATATAGTTTTCAATGTTCAAATGCATCTTATGATCTAAAGCGTTTTAGTTAAAAAAAGAATTATTTATAATTGTCGCTATTCGCTTTTTACTACAGCCTAAAATCCGTGAATAGTACCTTTATTACTACAGCCTAAAATCTATTTTTTTCTTTATTTATGCATACTTAGTTACGAAGAGCCTGATTGTATTTTTTATCAGGAAAGCCATCATATATAAAAAATGAGTTGAAAAAAAAATTGAAAGGTTATAGATAAAGTGGTATTCAATCAAATATTTTATAAAAAATATACTGTTATTCGCAATTTTGTTGTTTAAGATAAAAAAAAGATGTATTCCAGCAAAATTCTTACTATTACTAACTCTTTAAGAGGCTCAAATGTATGTCAGAGATTTTGAAAGTTATAAATCACGTAAAAAAATGCCTATTTTACTTGATATTCTCTTGCAGATTTTTATTTTTTCAGTTATTTTAGCTGTTATTTTTTCTTTTTTTATGCCAGTTAAAATAAATGAACAGATTGAAGATTCAAAACCAGCATATTATATCGTTCAAAATAATCTTTTTTTTATGAACTTTCAGATAAGAAGAGATGATCTTGTACTTGTTGATAATAGAAAGGTCGATATAAAAAAGTTGTTTTTTAATCAGTTTATAAGATTGTTTTCTTTTAATCTCCTCAGACAAAACAATGAATATACGGTCTATAAAATTATTGGTCTACCAAATGATATAATATCTATAAAAGAAGGTTATATCTATGTAAATTCAACTAAATACAATTCTCTTCCAACTTCGTTTTATAACAAAGATATGACTTTTTACCTTAAATCAGATCAATTTTTTGGCATTTCCACCTATGAAAATTCGCTTGATGATTCCTTTATAATCGGTCCGATCCCCTTTGACTATATAATTGGCAAAATTATTAAGCAATTTAATTTTACCTTATAATATATGGTAATTGCAGTCAATTAGCAATTTTTATAATTATAAGTGCGGGCATTTGCTTAATTATATTTATAACCCTTTATCCGTTAAATTTATTCTTCCTTATTTTATACTTGTTGCTATTTTCCTTTTACAACGATTGAAACTCTAAATTTTATAGAGAAAAGCCTACTTTCTTTTTCTTAGAAATAATCAAGATTTCCATATTTTCAGATGTTATTGATATACAGAAAATAAAGCATGAATTTAAAAGGATAAACATGGATGATATTTCTATATATATTCATTTACCATTCTGCAAGAAAAAATGCTATTATTGTGATTTTTATTCACTGCCTGCAGGTTCTTTACCAGAAACTTTTATCGAAAACTATCTCTTAGCAGTTTTACTGGAATTACTTAATTACACAGATCTTTTAAAAAGTTACCGCATCAAGACGATTTACATAGGTGGGGGTACGCCAAATATTATTGAGACTTCAAGGCTTGAAACATTTTTAGAACTTTTTTTTGATATTTTGAAAAAAATAAATCCAGATTTTTATGACAATATTGAAGAAATTACAATTGAGACAAATCCAGAATATATATCTAGAAATCTTATAAAAATGCTTAAAGATGAGGGAATTAACAGAATATCATGTGGAGTCCAGACTATCTCAAAAAGATCTGCTGAAATCCTTGGAAGATATATATCAAAAAATAAAATTATTAGTTCAATTGAAATTATAACTGAGAATTTCACAAACTTATCTCTTGATTTTATGCTTGGAGTTCCAGGACACTACATAAAAGATGAGTTAAAATTTATTGAAAATCTTAATTATAGGTTTAACTCTCTTAAACATATTTCAGCATATATTTTGATGATTCCATTTGGTACACCAATATATTACAAAATTTCGGAAAAACAAACTGAAAATAAATCGATTAAAGAATATAACTATTTTAATAAATTTATATCTCAATTAGGATTTAAACAATATGAGATTTCAAATTATTGTAAACCAGGTTTTGAATCAAAGCATAATCTTGTATACTGGAATAGACAAAATTATATAGGTCTTGGAGCAACTGCTTCCAGCTATCTTTACAATGTGAGATACACTAATAGTTGCATAGCTGAATACTATCAAATGTTTTCGGATTGCATAAACGATAGGAATTTGACACTATCAAATTTTAAAAGTCTAACAGAGGATCTTAAAAATCATACTTTTAACAATAGATATGTACGAAATGATTCTGTTGCTAATAATTTTTATAAAAACCTTCTGGTTTATATAAAAAAAAATAATATAAACCATGAACTTTTAAATAAAACTCAAATGATGAATGAAGAGATATTCTTATCATTAAGGAAGAATGAAGGGTTGAATCTAAACAGTTTCTTTAACGAATTTGAACAGGATTTTCTCATGGATAAAAAAATTGAAATTTCCCGCCTTCAAAAAATGAACGACTTAATAATCGAGAGAGACAATATTAAAATTCCATCTGAAAAATTTCTAATTTACAATAAGATAGTTGGAGAACTGCTTTATTAACATTTTAAAATTATAGTTTTAACAAATTAACATCTTTATTGCTAATTTTTTTTATTTTTTTATATTATTAAATATAGTTAAAAATAGATAAAAATTTGTGCTTCATAAAATTATGATAATTTTATATGATTTTTCTTGACCACATTGCTAATTATTTAGTATATTATATTTGAATAATTTATCTTTTAGGAGTGTATTAGTGGTTGATAAAAGCGATTTAACCGAAAATTTGGGTTCAAATAATATTAAAAATGAACTTAATTCAGATATTAATGATAATGCTATCGAAGAACTTTTAATTTTGCGACAAACAATCGAAGAAAAAAATGAAATAATTGAAAATCTTAAAAAAGAAAATGAAGATCTGAAAAATTTATCAATCAGGTTAAAAGCAGATTTTGAAAACTATAAAAAGAGAGTTAAGGAAGAGAATAAGGACTTGATCAGGTTTTCAAATCAAAGGCTATTACAGGATTTACTTCCAATAATTGATGATTTTGATAGAGCTATAGCTTCGATTCCTGCTGATAAGATGGAAGATCCAATTTTTAAAGGTTTAACTATTATTTTAACAAATTTTCATAATCTTCTGGAACAAAAATATAATTTAAAAAAAATTAATGAATTAAATGTTCCATTTGATCCACTATTGCATGAAGCTATTTCACTTGTTGAAGATCCTTCGGCAAACGGTATGATGGTTGCTGAAGTCTTTTTACCTGGTTACAAAATTGACGAAAGAGTTTTAAGAGCCGCAAAAGTTCTTGTTAAAAGAGGAGTTTCAAAAACTTGTGATCATGTCAAAGAAGATAAGGATATGAAAACCAATTTAAATGAAAAGGAAAAAAATGAACCGGCAAAGATTTCTGAAGAGCAAGAAAAGCAATACGAAGATAATAAAGAGATAAATAAAACTGAATAAAAAAATCATTTTGAATTAAATATTTGAAGGAAAAAATAAATAAAACATAAAATAGTTTAATAATTTAAATTAAAATATATGTTGTATAAGGAGTATCAATATGGGAAATAAAATTATTGGAATTGATCTTGGCACAACAAATTCTTGTGTTGCTGTTATGGAAGGAGG